>Ga0181530_10000612_pt1 | contig 45982 bp, 38 predicted proteins | sample PEATcosm2014_Bin_42_FD_119769 | JGI IMG/M metagenome (GOLD analysis project Ga0181530, IMG submission 119769) | Peatland microbial communities from MTU Mesocosm Facility, Houghton, MI, USA - PEATcosm2014_Bin10_60_metaG | ecosystem: Environmental > Terrestrial > Soil > Wetlands > Peat | place...
AGTGGAAGCGGCTGCGGCCAGGGTGACCTGCGTAGGCGACTGATAGCCAGCGATGGTGGTGTTGAGATACGCGCCCGCAGCGCCTGCGCCCTGGAAAAACGCCCCTTTGCTGACATCGTTGGCCGTGAAGGCTGAGCCGGTGCAGGTGACGACGGCTTGTCCGGCGGTGATGTTGCAGGCGGTCAGAAGCAGGCCATCGCCTTTGAGGCCGTAGTTGCGCAGGTCCATGACCGGGAAGTTGGTGGTGCTGAGGTCCTGCGCGGTGGCGACGGTGGCATTGAGCCCGAGATTGTTAAGAGCAGCCATGGCAACGCCGCCAACATTCCACTGAAATTCCGCTGAGGCAGCCACGCCGTAGAGCACGCTGCCGGTTGCGCTGAGCAACTCGTAGGTGGGGACGCCGGTATCGCCAGACGCGACGGCGCCATACTTCTCATTCTTTACCACAATGTGGGAGCCGCTGTTGGATATCCCACGTTGTAGGGGCGCAGTGCGATTGTCGTCGGCTTCCACGCCGTCGAGCAGGACAGCGCGGGAGCCGCTATCGATCTGGACGATGTTGGAGGCTGGGCCGGATGCAGCGCCGCCATCGAAGGAAACGATCTTGGAGGCGACGACGTCAAGACTGCCGATGAACGACAGGCATGGGCCATACGACTGATTGCAGTTGAGGTCGTCGATTTCCAGCAGCGAGGAGTCTTCCACGGCCATGCCGCCGAGGTCAGGCTGCGGAGGAGAACTCAAAGCTCCGCCAGACCACTCCACGTCTTTGATGGAACTGTTGGTCACGTACTTCAGGTGAACGCCATGGGCGGGATAGCTGGGAACGGCGGATTCATGCGGCTTTGCGCCCAGCAGCGAGACCTGCGTGGCCGACTGAGTGGAAGTACCTTCTATGAAAATGTTGTCCCAATCGCCAGCGTTATTACCGTAGTTCGACTCGGAAATGTTGGGCGAGTTGATATTTTCGAAGCTGATGTAGAACTGGTTGAGTCCGAGGCCGTAGAGATTGGCGTTGCCCACGTTGATCCACATGACGCTGCCATCGCGAGTGACGCAGCCGACCGTCTGGCAGAACTGGGACGGCCGGGTGGCGGCGCTGGCGCCGACCTGCTGGGAGTAGTAGGCGTAAGCTCCGGGATTGTTGGAGGCGGGCAGGACAATCTTGGGCTCGAGGTAGGTATGATTGGCGACCCAGTCGCCGCCCTGGTTGCCGTCGAAGTGCATGCCGTAGAGCTTGTTCTCCCACGCTGTGGGACCATCGAAAATATTGCCGCCGGAGACGATATGCCAGCCGTCGCCAGCATTGCCGGTGGAGCGCGAGGCGCCGGAAATGTGGCCGTCCGCGCCCCAGACCACGCCATCGCCGCCGCTGGAGTCGGAGACGGTGTTGTACATATCGCCCTGGCCGCCAATGGCGAGAATGTTTGCGCCGGTGAAGGCGCGAGCGTGCACGCCGCGAATCTTTATGGAATAGACAGCGGGAGCGAAGATGCCGAAGGTGCCGGTGTTGTTGCCGTCGAGGGCGCAGTCCCAAATCTGGGTGCCGTCGGCGGTGTGGTAGTTGCCGCCGTTGACTTCGGCATCGGCAAAGTTGGCGATCAGCGGGGCTGCGGCGCCGGAGGCCAGCGTGGTGGCCGAGGTCTGGAGCGGGGTGGCCGCAGGACAAGCGATGACGACGTTGGGCGCGCTGACATTGATGCCGGGACTACCGTTGAAGGTCCAGTTGCCGGCGCCGAACAGCAAAGTGACCGGCTTGTTGATCTGAAGGATGGCATTGCAGGTCTGTCCGGAAGTGAAGCCGCGCGCGTCAACCGTACCGCCGGCGGCAGGCAGCGCGCCGATGGCGGCGTTGATCTGGGCGCAGGGATCGCTTTGTGGATAGCGGGCGGGATTGGGAATGCCGTTATTGTTCTCGACCGTCAGAGTGGTGAAGTTGCCGGTGTTGGGGGTGACGTTGCCAATAGGCGGAGGCGAAGCGAAATTTCCGCCTCCACCGCCGCCACTGGCATCGACATAGGCCTTGTTGGCGGCGTCGCTGGGATTTTGCGGAGTGGGAACTGACGGTGAGCTGGAGAAAGTCTTCACGCCGGCGACAGCTTGGGCGTCGGTGAGGTCCATGTAGTGGGCGTCGGCCCACTCGCGGGTGAGAAACTGCGCCGCCTGATTGGCCGGGACCAGGATGCTGCGAATGGCGCCAATGGTGGTGTTTTGCAGCGCGGGAACGGTCCAATACTCGGAGCCGGTTGAGCCGTCATCGAGCTTGTAGGTGACGCGATAATAGGTGCCAGCGGGCGTGGCGCCGCTGTTGGGCGCGAGGGCGGCGCTGAACTGTCCGCCAGAGCCCAGCGTGACCATGAGATTGCCCGCGGCGACGGGCTGTCCGGCGGCGGTGGTGAAGGCCGACCAGAGGATGATGACGTTGCCTTGCGCGGGGGAGCCGTCGGCGCGGTACACGATGTCGGTGATCTGACACAATGTAAGACCCTGGGCCAGGGCAATGCGCGGCAGGAATATGGCGAGGGCGACGGAGATCAGGACAGAAAAAAACCGCCCTGCAAGGCGGCGAGTGTTCGGCATGGCGAATGCCTCTCTGTTGCCGGCATGACACCGGCGCAAAATATTTGGAATATAGTCCCACATTGTGGGAATACCGTTATCGATCACGTGAAAATGCACAGCGCGGGCGGCCTGTGCCCTTGAGCGATTGCTTAAGAATCGTAGCCAGGGCCGGCCCCGCAGTCTCTCCACAGCTTTTCCCAATTCCACAACCCGGAGGTCACGTGGTTGGGCAAAGGGAATCCGAGCTGATGCGCGAGCATACACACCTGCCCGCGATGGTGGGCTTCGTGAGCAAGCATATAACACAGCATTTCCGGGCCAACCGGCCAAGGCCGGGCCCAGCCGTCTCGGCGAAACTTGTCAACGCGGACACCACCGCCAAGCGCTTCCGCCAACATCTCCGCGCAGCGAGCGGCGCTCTGGGCCAATGCCGCACGGGCCTGCTGCGGCGTGCAGTGCGTGCGGTTGAGCTGTGGTGGAAGCTTTAGGTGCGGAGCTGTAAGCCTGACCCACTTGCAGCGAACATTGTGCATGTGGGTGAAGATGGCCGCAATGCTGCGGACCTTGCCGGGCGGCTTGGCTCTCCAGGCGGCAGGGTCAAGCTGTTCGATAAGCACCTGGTTGATGCGATCATTGGCGGCAAAGATCCGGACTGCGGCCCGGCCGAGTTGAGTATGAACCTTGGGCTGACGGGTGGTCACGGCTGCTCCTTGACCTAATAATACTTCTGGACCGTCGGCCATCTGGAAAAGCAGGTCCCTCGACTCCTCGCCCGAAGCGGGCTCGTCGCTCGGGATGACACCCAAGGAACCGGGCCATCGGCCAGGCGGAAGTAATCGGCGTCATCGGCCAGGCAGAAACTGAACTGCCCCGCCCCAGCCAAAAGAAGGCTAGAACGGGGCAACCAGCCTTCGAGTATAGGGGTCCTTCGACTCCGCATTCGCAAAGAGCGCGAATGCTACGCTCAGGATGACACTTGTGGATGCTATTTTTCCGCAGCCCGCTCTATCGGCGCGGCTGCTCAGCGGCGGAGTAGGCGCGGATGAAGTCTTCGACGCTCTCGACATAGACATCGGCGAAGTCGACGACCGGACGGCGGGACTGGATGATGTCCATGGCGTCCTGAAGGCCGAAGCCCAAGGCGCGAAGCAGGGCCAGCGCCATCATGGGGGCGCGATGCACGCCGGCAGCGCAGTGAATGAAGACGCGGGAGCCGGCCTCGTCGAGGGCGGCGAGCGCGAAATCCACGCCGCGCTGGAAAAGCTCAGGCGGCTTGGAACGGAAGTCGTCATCGGCCGGGTTCCAAAGCACCTGGACGCCGTAAGGCGCGGCCAGGCGAGTGTCGTCGAACTCGATCTGCATGTCGATGATGTGGGTGACGCCGGCGCGGACCACCTCGATCATGTTGTTGTCGTTCCAGATGCCGCCGCCTACCGCGATGCGGTCGGTCACCCACGTCATGTCCATGCGATGGTTGCTCCCGGCAGGCTGCGAGGAAGTCGAAACCGCCGATTCCTCGTGGGCCGAAGCCCGCTCGGAATCCAAAAAATAAAAGGCTTCCAACGGCGCAGCTAAAGTTGTGCCCTTTCAAAGCGCCGACGAGTGAGACTACGTCGTCGCCAGCCAAGGATTATTTTACAGGCTCTGGAGGGCCATGTCGGGCTCGGGCTCGTCGCACGGCGGGGCGACGCCGATGCTGCGGAAGAAAGACTCAATCGGATTCGCCGGAGCGGCATCGGCGGCCGCAGCGGGGGACGACGCGGAGGCGGATGCGGCGGATGGGTTGCCGTCCTCCGGAACGGGCAGGGTGTAGACGCCGGCAAAATCGAAAAGGGTCTTGGCGGCGTTGTAGTTGCCCGCCAGCGCCAAGGAGATGATGGCCTCGTTGATCTTCAGGACTGAGGCCCAGATGGCGCGCTTGACGCGCTCCACAATCCTTTGCCGCGACTTGAGTGAACTGAATGCGGTCGAGGGCCTGGGGCTTTGGGCGCCGGGCGGGGAGGTGGAGGGTTTTGCGGCGGTGTGGCCGGGGCCGGTCTTGGCGGCCGCACCCTTGCCGGCAGACAGAAGCTTCTTGTAGGCGGCGCTTTTGGGCCCGGGCATGGGCGCTTGCTTTTTGCCGGGCGCGGCGGAATGCTTGATGAATGGCATAGAAGTTGTTCCTTGTCAGGAGTCAGTTGTCAGTGGCCAGTGGTCAGTGGCCAGTGGCCAGTACGCAGTAGTCAGTCGGCTCTCTAGTCCTCATGCCGATTACCGGCTATTGGCGACTGGACACTGGCTACTGCTTTCCTCAGACCCCTGAGGCACGGCGGTTTGCCAGCCGAACCAAACGGTTAATCGGCAGGGGCAGTGCGCGCCTCAGGGCTGAAGCCGTGGCCGCGGCAAGAGGTGGGGATTGCCGAAGCCCCGGAAGGCAGTTGTCAGTAGCCAGTACCCAGTTGCCAGTGGTCAGTGAAGAAGGGAATTGCCGCTGGCTACTGCTTCCGGATCGGTGGTGAGTTGCCGGTCTGGCTGCGGGCGATTGCGCTAAACGACAAAACCCAGCGCTTGGCTGGGTCTGTGGAACGATCCCGCTTAGGACACCGTTCCTCAATTTCAACTCTAATTCCACTATAGCACATTGGAATGGGTTTTGTTCTCTTTTTTGGCACTTTTTATTTGCATTGATGTCAACACTTTACGGCCTAGTGTTGCATTATTAAGTATTGACATGTAAAAACTACGCGCAGAAGTGTGACAGTAGTTGTACGACTTTTCACATTTCGTTCCGATTCGGGAATGGTGCAGCGGATTTCCTGCCTCGGGCACGGCGCAACCGCGGAACGAAATGCTGTGCCGTCCCCGGGGGACTCGGGTTTTTCTGTCACGCGACCCACCGTTGAAACGGTGGGCTATCATCTTTCGCGCCCGAGGCGCTCGAAGAACAGTTGTCAGTTGCCGGTTGTCAGTTGTCAGTTGTGGCGAACAGCAGATCCTCACCGGCTGAGTCGGTTCGGGATGACAAGAATAAAAAGCTTGCGACGGCGCAGCTAAAGCTGTGCCGCTTCAAAACGCGACGGCAACGACTTTTTTCGCAGCCTGTGAAACCGCCGGGGAGCGTCGTTTAACCGAGCGAGTGCCTCGGGCACGGCGCAACCGCGGAACGAAATGCGGTGCCGTCCCCGGGGGACTCGGGTTTTTCTGTCACGCGACCCACCGTTGAAACGGTGGGCTATCATCTTTCGCGCCCGACCGCCCCGCCAAGCGTAAAGACGGCGCTTGTCGGGGCGCCGGCGAGGCGCTCGAAGAACAGTTGTCAGTTGCCAGTTGTCAGTTGTCGGTGAAAAGCAGGTCCCTCAGTCGCATGGCTCCCTCGCGCTCCTTCGGGATGACAAAGATGGGAAGACACCGTTCGGCGCCGCCTGCGGCACGCTCGGATGGCGACGACGCAATCGTGACCGCATGTCTTCACGTAAATTTTCCAGCGGGCAGAGGGCAATGAAGTAAGAGGGTTGCGGCAACTATGGCTCAACTTCTCGTGCCCTATCTTCCGAAAGGCGGCTGGTAAGGATGATAAGGAAGCGGAGTAGCAGGAGGGACGACCCAACGCCTACCGCGAACCCGATGCTTGCGATTCCAACCCCTCCTCGCGTCCATATCAGGAACCATACAAAGACCGCGAACGACACCAAGCCCGCGCCCAAAGTGATGAGAGGGGCACGTCGAAGAAGGCTCTCACCGCTTTCAGCGGCACTCCTTATGTATTCAATCATGTGTTCAATCGCTGTTCCGGTCGCAAATCCAAGCGCCCAACCAATCATAAAAACAGTGAGCTTTTCCGGTTGAATCTTGTTGGCAAGCTGCACCCGGAGTATGGCCTGAACTGCGTAAAGGAGAATAGCAGCCGCGCCGATGATGTGAGCGACCGCAAAGTCAGCCCGCGACGCCATAAGGCGGCGGCGAGCCGGCTCCGCCTGGTACCACTCAATGGTGATCCGAAAAGCGAAATAGGCGACGAGGGCGATCAGGACGTACGGGATGGCCTGGGGACTTTTTAGGGTGATGTTGAGATTCTCGAGAGGCTTCGCAGTGAAGTCCACTCCAATCAGTTCCCAAGCAAGCAGAAGCCCACTCGCAAGCCCGTAGGCCTTGCGCGCCTTGTCGTACGCTGCTCCAAAATGCGGCGCCGGACTTCCCGTTGTCTCGTTCATCGTCGAACACAGCCTCGCCCAGGGGAAGCCGCAAGGAGAAAGCCGAAACTTAGCTAAAATATCACAGGGTGTTAGCGATCTATGAATCGACGGCTCCTGCCACTCATTGTTGCTCTGTTGATGCTTTGGTTTCTCGGCGATGCTTCTGCGCAGGCGCAAAGCTCGGCGGTCGGCATGCAAAGCGGAAATTCGGGCGCGCCAAACTCTGCGGCGAAAGTTTATGAGGGCTCTCTTAGCGAGGCTGACCAGTTCTTCGCGGCGGGAAAGATCGCCGAGGCTGCCGCGAAGTACCAGGCACTGGCCAACGCCCATCCCGAATTTGTGGCGGCGCAGGTGGGCCTGATCCGCTGTTACCTGATACTGCAAAAGCTGGACGAAGCGCAGGCCGCGGCCGAGAGGGCAATTGCCTTGCAGCCCAACTCGTGGCTGCTGCAACTGACGCTGGGCGATCTGCGATACGCCCAGGGCAAGATCCCGGAAGCGGAGCAGGCATACGTCAAGGCGGAGAACCTGAAGCCCGATGAGCCTGCGCCTTATCTGGGGCTGGCGCGGGTGTATCGCGTCTATTCTCTGTATCGTCGCACCTACGACAACCTGAAGCGCGCGCACGAGCTGGCGCCCAACGAGATTCAGGTGCAGATGCTGTGGTTCAACGCGCTGCCGCATCAGGAGCGGATTGCCGCGGTGGAGGCCTATCTCGCGGGACCGGGCGTGAATCCGCAGGTCGCCCGGCAGTTGCAACAGTATCTGGCGTTGCTGAAGAAGAATGCCGGCGAGCCGGGGCACGCCTGCAAGCTGGTGAGCAACGTTCAGGAAACCAACACCAAGCTGTATGCGCTTGCCCGCTCGGGAACGCAGTTGGGAGCTTCGGGGCTGGCGGTGAAGATCAACAACCAGGAGACGCGGCTGGCGCTGGACACCGGCGCCAGCGGAGTGCTGCTGGGGCGGAGCTCGGCGGAGCGGCTGGGGCTGAAGCGGCTGGCCTATCAGGCGATCGCGGGAGTGGGTGACTCGGGGCAGCAGGGCGGATACACCGCGGCGGTGAACCGCATCCGGGTCGGCGATTTGGAATTTCAGGATTGCATTGTGCGGGTGACCGAGGCCGCCAATCCGGTGACTGGCGAGGATGGCCTGATCGGCGCCGATGTTTTCAGCTCGTACCTGGTGGACATCGACATACCCGGCGCGAAGCTGCGGCTGTCGCCGCTGCCCAAGCGTCCCGACGAGACTGCCCATCCGGCGGCCTTGCGGACGTTGCCGCAGGACAGCCAGGAGCTGGAGAGCGAAGGCGGGAACAGCAACGCTGCGGCCCAAGCGCAGACGCAGGCCAATCTGCCCAAGGATGCCTATGTGGCTCCGGAGATGGCCAACTGGAGCAAGCTGCTGCGCTTTCGCAGCCTGCTGATGATTCCGACCTTCGTGGACCACGCCGGCCCGTTGCTTTTTATGCTCGACACCGGCTCGTTCGCCAACATTCTGTCCACCCGCGCAGCCAGTCAGATCACACAGGTCAGAAGCGATCCCGGCCTGTCGATAAAGGGAATGAGCGGCAGCGTGGCCAAGGTTTACCGTGCCGACAAGGCTACGCTACAGTTCGGGCACTACGAACAAGACAATCAGGACGTGGTGACCTTCGACCTGACTTCGGTATGCAAGCAGGCGGGCACCGAGGTCTCCGGAATTCTCGGCTTCAACATGCTGCGAATTTTGCAGACAAGGATCGACTATCGCGATGGGCTGGTGGATTTTGTATATGACCCGAAGCATTTGCCTAAGCAGGTGAAGCTGGGGAAGTAGAGTAGCAATTAGCAATTAGCACTTAGCAATTAGCAAGCAGCAATTAGCGACTAGCAATTAGCAACCAGCAATTAGCAACCAGACAACGGCCAATGGCTGCTACTCGGGCACGCTAACGAATAGGATGGCCTACGGCCGAGGCAGCGGCCAGAGTAGATAGAGCCTTGAAAGTCGGATAGTGCTAATCCGTCACGATCGCAGTACCCCTTTTCCTCGATTACCAACGTGCTGCTTAGAATCGCCAACCACTGACCGCGATGTAATGGCCGTGGCATATTCGAGGCTGGCAGTACCTCGGACGGGTATGGAGTCCCCTTGGTGGAGCGGCGCTTCCAAAATTTACCGTGGATGTCGATTTCGTACGGTTGCCTGATCGTCGTGTTGATGGTCTGCTACGCGATACTAGCGAGATGAAGCGGGCAAGCCATGTTGGAGATGAAGTGGCAATGCGATATTTGTCATGCAGGCAATGTCTGTGACGTATCCCGCGAGGCCGACTTCGGCGGCGTGATCCTCATGGCACAGAGAGATCACGAAAACATCAGCCCATCCTGCGGGCTGGACGGAGCGAACATTCATGTTTGGGTATTTCAAACTAACCCCCAAACGCTCTCTTGAGCAGGAATTTATGGCAAGAAAAGGGAACTGTCCCTGAATTGGTGGGTTACAATGCCAATCTATTTTGTGGCGTGGCAACAAACTAATTTCGGGGAGAACAACTGCAATGATGAGGATATTGCAGAACCTGCACAAAGAAGAATCGGGCCAGGACATGATCGAATATGCCCTGCCCGCGCTTTTGATCGCCTTGGCCGCTGTCGCCATCCTGCCAACCCTGGGCACTGATATCAGCACTGAGTTCGGCAAGGTGGCGGCGCAGCTTACCTAGAGACGCGCTGGCCAGTAAGTATTGGCCTGAACCTAAAAGTTGGTACGTCGGTCCGCAGTCGAGATGAGATAAGTCCTACCAGACTCTCGTCTCGCGCTGCGGGCCGTCCTATTCCTGAGCGTGACCGCGGCTTGGGCGAGATCGGTATATGTGGGGGTGAGGAATAATTGCCAGCTATAAGGCAGGCTAAATAGAACCACTCTGATGAGAGTTACGTCGCCCCTCAGTACCATGTATCTGTGTTACTTTCGTGCAAAAAAGTCTGTGAGCCGAGATGGAGCTTACTTTTACTGGGCCTATAGTGAACCCAAAGAGCAGGTAGGCCCGTAGCGGCGATTTGTCTGGATTCCCCAAGGCGGAAGCCAAAGGAAAGCGCCGCAGCAAAAGCCGAAGCGGTGTGAGAGGTGATGAGTATGCGCTTTTCAGTACCGCAGTTAAGGCAACTAAGAAGAGCCGACGAGGGACAAGCCATCGTGCTGGTCGCCTTGGGGCTGGCGGTTGTGATGCTGATGGCCGGCATGGGTGTCGCCGGCGGAGGCACTGTAATCATGTCTGCGCCCACCAGCGGCGAATATGCACGGACCCTGTTTTTCGAAGACCGTAATGCGCTCTGGAACAACCAGGCTTCCAGTCAGACCAGCCGGATCTGGAGCGGAAGTGCTTCTGCTCTTACGGGAGCGCTCTTCCGCACCGCGACTCTCGAGTATTCTGCCAGCACTTCAACTTCCTATCCGATGATAGTGGCGTACCAGCTCCAGGTCGCGGGCACCAGCAATTTCGGCGCAAACTATTCTTCACTTCCTGGCGGATTGTCGCCGATCCAGAGTGCTGTCATGGGGGAGTGAGCCGAACATGAGCCAAACAATGGATGCCTGGACCCCAAACAGCTTCACGAAACTCAAGGAACCTCTGCCCTTCGAGGCCAGGCGGCAGGCCGAGACCGCTGCCCATCCCACTACTCCCACTCCGCTGAAAAGCAGTATTCCTAAAAACGAAGCGTCGGAATGGCTCGAGGCAGCCGTACAGCGTGCCAAGGAAAAATATCAGGAAAAACGTGCGCTGGAAGAGAGGTTGCTTCAGGAAGAGGCCCTGAAAGATAAACTTGCAAGCCAATTTTGCCGGGAACTTTTCGCCTGGCTGGAAGCTATCGACGTGAAATTCAACTCTAGATTTGGCAGTCAGGTGCTGGCGGCTAGTACTAGCGGAAGTGAGGGCGATCGCAGCATTAAAATCCTGGCTAGCCCTCTTCGCTCGCAAGAGAGAATTGCGATTTTGAACTATCAGAAAGATTCCAAGTCTCTCGACTTGAGTGTGCATGCCGGTTGTGCCGCTAAACCAAGACAGCCGATCAAGCTGGCCCTCACTGCCGAAGGCGTTGTGGTGGCGCAGATCGGTGTGGAGTACTTTTCAGCGGAGCAGTTAGGCCAGAAGATAGTCGACGATCTTTTGGCATAGGTTCATAGGAGCGGACCGCGGTCGCGATGCGGAGACAGCGATTTCGCAGCGTGAAGTAGATCGTTCCCGCGGCCAATCAGCCAGGTGGCTCTGGCGAAAAGCGAGGAGCGACGCGCGGACGGCGCGCCTCAACCATGGCGCTACTGATTAACAAGGTCCTTATATTGGAAACACCCGGAGAAAAAACAAATGCGCATCGTCATGTTAGGTAAAGCAATAGACGTATTTATGGTGCTGGCACTCTTAACTGCGGCATTCTCCACCATCCACGGCCCAACGCACGGGTGGGAGCGGCCAGTCGTGTATCTGTTATGGGCTATCTTTTTGGCGGTTGTGCGGGGAAGAGTAAAGTAGATCCATTTTCCATTTAGTACCCGCCATCGAATTTACCCATGGAAATCACTGCGCCGCCGCCCGGCTGCGGCGGCCGCAGCGCCTCGCCCGCATTTGCGGTATGCTCTAGCCATCCGATTGCGGGGGAAGACTGTGAAATCCATTGCCGCTATAACTCTCATGCTGTTGACTATCGCGCCCGCCTTAGCGGGACAAGCCAAGCAATCATCGCCGGCTGTCGCCAATCCGATTGTTAGCACGGTGCGCGATATGGAAGGACGCTACTCGCAAAACCTGATTGCCGCCGCCGAGGAAATGCCTGCCGAGAAATTCAGCTACCGTCCGACGCCGGAGCAGATCAGCTTCGCGCACCTGGTCATGCACATTGCGCAGTCCAACAACGGGCTGTGTGCGGCCATTGCCGGCGAGCAGCCGCCTGCGCTGAAGCTTAGCGAGACCGACCCCAAAGAAACCTTGACCAAAGCGCTGAAGGACTCCTTCGCCTATTGCGAGACGGTGCTGGCCAAGGCCGACGATAGCACCCTGGGCCAGGCGGCGGCATTGCCTGGCGGACGCACCATGACGTGCGGAGCTGCCCTGGTCCACCTGGCCGCCGATTGGGCCGACCATTACGGCACGGCGGCAATGTATCTGCGGCTGAATAATTTGCTGCCGCCCACCGCCAAGAAAGCAGCAGGCAAGTAAGAAGCGTTTTCGCTGTTCGCTGTTCGCTTTTCGCCAGAGCGACCTAGTCGATTTACCGCCGGGAACGGTCCATTTCGGCAGGCTGCGAAATCGCTATCTCCGTATCCCTTGAGCTGAACACGTCTGGCGAATAGCGAAGAGCGAATCGCGAGAAGGCGAATCGCCGCGACCGGGCCGATGGATCCTTACCGGCGAAGACCCCTACTCGCAGAAGACGCGGACCCGCTTGCCCGACTTGGTATCCATATCGACGTGGAGGTCGTCCAGCACATCGTTGGCGTGCTCGCTGAAAAACTTGGGATCGATTCCCTCCATTTGAATCTTCTCCATCACCTTGGGCGGCAGAAGAGCTCCCAGCTTCAGTCCCGAGCGTACAAAGCTCAGCGGCACGCGGACGTTGACGTCGTCGCCGCCGGGCCGCTCCATCTGCACGCGCAGATACTTCTTGTGAGCCGTGGCGGGCGCGGTCGCACTCGCTTCGGCACCGTTGCTGCCATTGCCGTCCGGCGCCGCCGCCAACTTATCCAGCAGCCGCTCGGCATCGGCAGACGTGATTTTTCCCTCGGCCAGCATGTCCAATACTTTTCTGGTTTCAGCAGACATAACCATTCTCCTGTCGCGATCTCAACCGAGTTTCTCCAGGGCGTCCTCCACCGTGATCTCGCCGCGCGAAAGCTGTTCCAGCACGTAGGCCCGCGGCGACGGCGCCTGCATCGACTTGTCCAGCGCCGCCCCAATCGCATTCAGCCGGTTCTTGACCGTGGGATAGCTGATGCCGAACAGGCTCTCCATTTTTTTGATGGAGCCGTGATGGCGCACAAATGCCATCACGAACGCCTGATCTTCCAACGAAAGCTGGGCCAGGGTGGGCAGCTCGATCTGCCCTTCCATGACAACATTGCAGCTGGGGCAGGCCATACGCGTGATCTTGAAAGGCTGACCGCATTGCGGACAAGAGGTTTGGGAGGCCATGGTGATAACTCGGTTCGATTACGATTATGCTGTCGCAAATTAATTTTGTCAAGTGGAATATTAAAAATCTTGATTTATTAATTGATTATATTGGCAAAGCCGCTTTGGGCTGCCGCGTCGTGGGTTGCCCTGAAGTCGCAGGCAGCCTCAGACTTGTCTTGCTTTACGGGCAGCATACGAGCGGACGGCACGACGAGCAGGCGTGAGAAATCGCCAAGAAAACGGCATTGACTTTGAATTTTGTTGGGTGTCAAATGCCAAACCAAGGTTCACCTGAGAGGATGGCTCACCATGAAGCTGCGCATTGCGGCGCTCACAATTCTCTTCTTTGCTCTGACTACGACGCCAGCTTGGGCACAGTCGGATTGGTCGTATAACAACGGTCCCACCAACGGTGATACCGACGCGTGGACCATTAACTTCGGTTTCATCGTCAGTGACACCTTCGTCGCCGGCGGAACGAGGGTCACGGATCTCGTGTTCGAAACATGGCTGATCACTGGCGACGTAGTGACCTCGTTGGACTGGTCCATCACCGCCCAAGAGAACGGTGTTTGCCCTGGCTCCGGTTGCTATGGCTACGGTACTGCCAACGGCTATTGTCTCCTAACTATGAGTGGCACAGGCACATGCCCTAATGCGACTAGCATAATCACCAGGTGGGGCAACCTGAACGCGTATGACTACCAACTTGCTGCGATCACAATACGGACCATAAACGTAACCGGCCTAGTTCCCGGTGGCACCTACTGGCTCAACCTGCAGAACGCCGTGACCACCTTTGGCGATCCGGTGTACTGGGATGAGAATAGTGGCGTGGGCTGCACGTCACCGGGCTGCCCGTCGTCGGCCTCCCAGAATCAGGTGGGCACGATTCCTTCCGAAACATTCACGATTTTCGGCAGTTCCTGAGCCCAGCCGCATCATCTTGTCTGGTTTTGGCATTCTCGCTCTGGCTAGCGTGCTGCGGCGGAAGCAGTTCTAACCTCAGCATTGGATCGGATGCAACCGTATTGCGGCGAAACGGCATTGACTTTGGATTCTGTTGGGTGTTCAAATGCACCCACGGCTCACCAGAGAGGCTAACTCACCTTGAAACTGCACATGGTTTCGTTGTCGCTGCTCGTATTGTGCCTGACCTTGGCGGCTGTTCCTGCCATGGCGCAGGTGCTCTATTCCAACGGGGATACCAATGGCGCTTTTGACGCCTTGACCATTAACTTCGGCTATGCGGTAAGCGACAGCTTCCCGGTATTGTCCGCTAGCGCCACCGTTACTGGCGCCGAGTTCGCGATGTGGCTGATTGAGGGCGACACATTGGAGACGGCTGATCTGTCCATCACCTCCGGCGAAAACGGCGGCACCAGCTACTTTAACCAGGTACTGAACTTCACCCAGAGCGCTTGCTCGCTGAACCAATATTCGTATGACATCTGCACCGAGAGCGCCAGCTTCTCGGCGACTTTCAACAGCGGCACCTACTGGCTGAACCTCCAGAACGCGGTCACTGCCGAGGGCAACCCGGTTTACTGGGATGAGAACGAAGGTCCGTCTTCCGCCTCGCAGAGCCAAGTGGGCACTCTTCCTTCGGAATCGTTCACGGTCCTGGGTACCACGAGCGGCACTACCAGTACTAGCACCAGCACCACTGGGACGTCGGTTCCCGAGCCCGGTAGCATCATGCTGTTTGGTTCCGGCATCCTCGCATTGGCTGGGGTTTTGCGGCGCAAGCTCTTCTGACCACTGGCCACTGACCACTGGCCACTGTAGTTTCACTTTCCAATCTCTTCCAGATACTTCTCCGCCTCCAGCGCGGCCATGCACCCGGTACCGGCCGCGGTTACGGCCTGGCGATAATGGCGGTCGGCCACATCGCCGCTGATGAAGACTCCCGGGGCGCGCGAGCACACGTAGTCTTCGGGGACCAGATAGCCATCGCCGTCGCGAGTAAGCTGGTCGCCCACGAACTGCGCGTTGGGAGTATGTCCGATGCCCAGAAACATGGCGCTGGCGGGCAGGTCCCACTGCTCGCCAGTCTTGAGATTGCGCAGGCGCAGGCCGGTCACTTCCTTCTTGTTGACATCCATCACGTCGTCGACCACGGTGTCGGTGAGGAACTCGATTTTGTCGTTCTGGCGGGCGCGGTCGAGCATGATCTTCGATGCGCGAAATTCGTTGCGCCGATGAATCAGCGTGACCTTGGAGGCGAAGCGAGTAAGGAACAGCGCTTCTTCCATCGCCGAATCGCCGCCGCCGATGACGGCGATCTCCTTGCCGGAAAAGAAAAAGCCGTCGCAGGTGGCGCAGGACGAGACGCCGTGGCCAATCAGCGCCTGCTCGTTGGGCAGCCCCAGCCAGCGCGCCGACGCGCCGCTGGAGATGATGAGGGTGCGGCCCAGCAAGGTCTCACGTCCGAGGTTGACCTCGAGGGGCTTCTTGCTGCCGTCGGCGGATTTCCGGCTGAGGTCGACGCTGACCACGTGGCCGGGCATGTACTCCGTGCCGAAGCGCGCCGCCTGCATGCGCATATTGTCGATGAGTTCGGGCCCCTGGATGCCGTCGGGAAAGCCGGGGAAATTTTCCACCAGCGTGGTGATGGCGAGTTGGCCGCCGGGCTCATGGCCGTCGATGACCAGCGGACGGAGATTGGCGCGCGCGGCATAGATGGCCGCCGTCAGCCCGGAGCAGCCGGAGCCGATGATGATGACGTTACGAATGTTGTCGGACATAGGAATTGGTTTGATTCTGCGGCAAGCCGGAAGATGCAAAGGGGCATTCTAGCAGGCGAGGTTGAGCAAGCTGTCAGCTGTCAGCTATCGGTTATCAGCTTTCAGCCGTCAGCCGTCAGCTAAGGCGGGCTGGGGAGACCTGGCCATCAGCCTTTCTCGCGAGCCGATAGACAGCGTGGGAAATGGTCTGGCGAAGGCGGAACGTAAGTCATTCTCCGAGGATCGGTTTGCGGCGGCCGTGGCGAATGTGAAGGACGTTTACTGTCTGTCCCTCGATGGTAAAGAGAATCCGATACACGTGCGGCTTGCGACCATAGAGAAGCTGGCGTACTTCAAAAGGAAACCGCGCACTTTCAGGGGCACGCGAGCAGCGCTCTGGAAATGCAGCAAGAGAGGCGATGGCATTCTCCAGAGCGAGAAACCACCGAATGCCCGTCTCGCCAGAGTGCTGTGACGTCAGCCATTCAAGAATGGCCTCCGCATCGCTTTCGGCCTGCGCCGAGATTTCAACGCGGAATGCCATGCTTCCGGCGCATGTCGGAAAGAAAATCGGCGGCGGGGCGAGTTCGTCCGGCGCTTACATCGTCACGACCTCGGGCTATGCCTTCAACCGCCTCGTCGAAGTCTTGCCGCTCCCACTCCAGATAAGCTGCTAAAGCTTCGTCGAGCGCGACCGCCGGGTCCTGTCCGTGACGTTGGGCATACTCTTCCAGTTGTGCCTTGCGTTCTGGTTTGAGAGGTATCATGTCCATAACTGGCCCAGGGACGCGTCTGTGGTTAAAGTTAAGAGTCAAGAGGGTACGTGTCAAGCGCGTTGGGTAGCGGCCCACTCAGCATTCGTGGCAATGTCCCAGGACAAAGTCCGGCCACGCTGACGGCTGATAGCTCATAGCTGAAAGCTGATAGCTGACGGCTTCTTTATGGCAATGCAACTTCCCACCTCCAGCGACGTGCGGGCCTTCGTGCGGCGGGTGCTGCACCCCAGGTCGAAGCTGGGGAAGACCACGCTCTGGTTCGGCTATCTGGCGCTGGCCCTGGAGCTGCTGCGCGTTATTCTTCGTTCCGCTCGGGGGACGATGCTGAGCGGCTGGGCCAGCTTCATCAGCTTCGTATTTATTATCTGCGCATGCCTGATGGGCTTGCGCTGGGTGCGCCGCAAACTGCTGTGGCGGCTGCGCAACCGCCTCATCGTCACCTACATGTTCATCGGCGTGATTCCCGTCATTCTGCTGGTGTCCATGGGTCTGCTTGCCAGCTTCCTTTTCGCCGGACAGTTTGCAACCTACGTGGCCATGTCTGAGATGCAATCGCAGTTGCAGCACCTGGAGGCCACCAACCGTTCGATGGCCACGCAGTTTCGCACTCTGGCCAGAATTGGCCGGTTGAATGAGCAGCTCGCAGGCGAGATTGCCGCCGCCTCGGATGAGAATTTTCGTCATCGGTCGGTGAGCGTTTGGGACGGCGACAAGGGCTTCGTGCTGGCCGAGTCGCCACGAGCTGCCAGCCAGCCGATCAAGGCGTGTCCCGCGCTGAAGGGAGATTTTGCCGGCTTCGTGCTGGATGGCAACCGCCTGCATTTGCGCGCGGTGAAGCAGGTTGACGATGGCCAGCATCACCTGACGGTGATCTCCAATCTGCCGATCACGGCGGAGCTGCTGCGGCACGCCACGTCGGAGCTGGGAGAAATCACTTTGCTGCCGCCGGACGAGGAACCCAGTCCTGCACCGGGTGCTGCTTCCACCGGCGGTCAACCTCCAACTGTCTACAAGAACCGCATGACCATGACCACCAAGGCCGGTGGTGGTGCTTCGAGCTTGACCATTAACGTTTCCAAGAGCGGCGCCACAGGACCGAAGCGGGTGGAAGCCGGAAGCGTTCCGCCGCCCCGCAACCTCCTGGATGTGAATTTTCCCTTCGCCACACGACTTGATGTTGTCGACTGGGGGAGCGGCACATCCTTTAACGGCCTGCTTGTAGTCGATACGCGTCCGTCGATCCTCAATGCCACGCTATTCAGCACCTTGGGTGACAAGTCCGAAATCGACCTTGACGTGCTGGTCTTCATCGGGATCCTTTTCGGCATCATCGAGCTGATCGCGCTGTTCATCGGGGTGCGCCTGACCCGCAGCATGACCAAATCGGTGGCCGAGCTCTACACCGCAACCGACCACATCAATCGCGGCGAGCTGCAACATCGCATTCAGGTGCGTACCAGCGATCAGATGGCGGCGCTGGAGCAGTCGTTCAACTCCATGACCCAGTCGCTGGCCAACCTGATCGCCGAGCAAAAGGAAAAGCAGCGCATGGAGGGCGAGCTGGCCATCGCACATGAGGTGCAGGAGCTGCTCTACCCCGCCGACTTGAGCGGCTTGCCCACGCTGGAGGTGCATGGCGTCTGCCGGCCGGCGCGCACCGTGAGCGGCGACTATTACGATTTCATCCCGCTGAGCGAAGAGCGGTTGATGATCGCCGTGGGCGATATCAGCGGCAAGGGAATTTCGGCGGCGCTGCTGATGGCGACGGTGCACGCTTTCGTCCGCGCCTATTCGCTGGAGCCGGAGCGGACACTGGCCTCGGTCGCGCACGCCGCCGGCGGCTCCGGGAGCGCTGTTCTGACTGCCAACGGCAACGGGAATTCTCACGCGGATCTTTCGCCTTCGTTCCTGATGTCGAATCTGAACTATCAGCTCTTTCGCGCCACGCCGCCGGAAAAGTACGCGACCATGTTTCTGGCGTGCTACGATGCGCCCTCGCGCTCGCTGACCTACTCCAATGCGGGACACCTGCCGCCGCTGGTGCTGAGCGCCAACGGCAACGTCCGCCGATTGCAGACCTCCGGCACGGTTGTTGGACTGTTCGACGGCATGGTCTACGACGAAAGCTCCGTGGCCATGCAGCCGGGCGATATCTTTGTGGCCTACAGCGACGGCGTTACCGAGCCGGAAAATGAGTTTGGCGAGTTCGGCGAGGAGCGGCTCGTCGAGCTGATTTTGCAGCATCGTGATGAATCCCTGGCGCGCATCAGCGAGCTTGTGACCACGGCGGTCACCGATTGGATTGCGGGCGGCGAGCAGCCCGACGATGTCACACTGGTGCTGGCGCGGGCGCGGTGAAACGACGGCGGCGTCCGGCTTATCCGAGCTCCTCGTCTGCCGTCACGTTCGACGTTACCAGATAGCGCTTCGCCTTCTCCTGTAGCGACGGGGTCAACGGCACGCTCTTGCCGGAATCCAGGCTGGCCTGCACGGCAACGCTGTCGCAGGTTGCCACCATCTTGCCGCTCTCGTCGTCGTACATCTGATGCAGGAAGCGGAAATACTTTTCCCCGACCGCGAGAAAGCCGCTCTTGATCTCCACCAGTTCGCCGCCGCGCAGCTCTTCCAGGAATTGATAGTTCTGGCGCACGATGGCCACCCGCAGACTTTGCTGCTTGATCGATGCCGGAGTGACCCCGATGGCGTGCAGCAGAAACCACGTCGCCTGATCGAAGCGCGCGACGTACATGCGCGAGTTCATGTGGCTGGCAAAATCGTACTCCCCAGCCAGCACCGCGCCTTTGAAGGTGTGCACCCACTCAGCCATGATTGCCCTTTCTGGAAGGCCGCTCTTCGCTCTTCGCCGTTCGCTCCTCGCTGTTCGCAATCACTTCAGCTACATTTGATGCTGTCATCCTGAGCGGAGTCGAAGGACCCCCATCGCACGAACACTCAAACCCGCTATTCCGCCGACGGGTCCGCAGCTTGTGCCGCAATCGCCGTCAACGTCGCCGCCGGTCCCTGCATCGCGACCCGCTGATGATAGAACCACAGCCCGTGCAGTCCGCCGAGCTCTTCGCCGCCGCCCGCGCGTCCCGGCCCGCCGTGCATGCACGACGGCAGCACAATGCCGTGGCCGGTGTGGCTGTCGCCGATCGCGGGATCCACCAGCAAGACGCGGCCATGAGTTGTCCCCAGCGCAATTGCGGCTTCGGCCAGAAAAGCCGTGTCGCTGCTGAAGACCGATGCCGCGAGCGATCCGCCGCCGCGCCGTGCCAGCGCAAACGCATCTTCTTTGTCGCGATATGGAAGGACCGTCGCCACCGGCCCGAACACCTCGACTTCGTGGATAACTTCCGCGTCGGCGTTTCGCGCGCGCAGAAGCGTAGGCGCAACAAACGCACCCTTCTCCAGGCTTGCATCCAGCGGGGTGAAGTTCTCCGGCGCGTAGGCGACATCCGCTTGCGTCTTCAGCTTGCGAATGCCTTCTTCCACTGTCCTACGCTGTGTCATATTGACCACCGGACCCATGTTCACCATCGCATTCGCCGGATCGCCGACCACAATCGTGCGCAGCGCTGCGCCGATTGCCTCGACGGCGGCATCGGCACGATCTGTGGGAACCAGCACGCGGCGAATTGCAGTGCACTTCTGGCCGGCCTTCGACGTCATCTCGCGCACCACCTCGCGCGCGAAGAAGCCGAATGCGGCGGAATCGGGAGCGGCGTCCGGGCCAAGCAACGCGGCGTTCAGGCTGTCAGCTTCGATGTTCACCCGAATGTTCTGCTGACGAATGCGCGGATGCCGGCGGATGCTTTCTGCGGTGTCGGCGGAGCCGGTGAAGGCAACCACGTCTCCCAGGCGCAGATGATCGAGCAGATCGTTGGGCGCGCCGCACAAGATCGACAGCGCTCCCGGCGGCAGAATGCCGGCCGCGATCACCGCGCTCACCATCTCCTGCGCCAGCCATGCCGTCGAGGTTGCGGGTTTCGACAGCACCGGAACGCCTGCCAGCAGGCTGACCGCAGCTTTCTCCCACAATCCCCACGCGGGAAAATTGAAGGCGTTGATGTGGATCGCGACTCCATCCAGCGGCACGCCGACATGCAGCCCCTGAAAGTTCTGATCGCGCGCCAGGCGCATGGGCGATCCGTCGCGCAGCAGGTGCGCATCGCCTAGCTTCGATCCGATTTTCGCGAAGTACTTCAGCGTGCCGATGGAGCCATCCACGTCAATTGCCGCGTCCGCTTTGGTATTGCCGGAATTCTTGCGCGCAATCTCAAACCATCGCTCGCGACTGGCCGCAAGCACGTCGGCAATCTTGCCCAACAATTCCGCGCGTTGGGCGTAGCTCAGCTTGCGTAGCCCCTGGCCTCCCACATTGCGGGAGTACCCCAATGCGGTACTAAGATCCAGGCCTTTGGAACTCGCCCGCGCGATGATATCCCCCGTTGTGGGATTCACCAGCGCCGAGCCTGGCTCCGCGCCTGGCTGCCATTTTCCGCCAAGGTAGCTTTCGAGCACCTTGGCATCGGATGCAACTCGATTTTCCATTGTTGTTGCCATGATTTATGCCACCATAATTCCTTATTTGTGGGTGCCCCGTTCTAGCCTTCTGTTGGCTAGGGCGGGGCAGTTGCAAGCCTGCTCTGAGCTTGCAGAAGGGGCGTCAGATGCTGCTCCACCCAGGGTACGACCCACTGTGCCGCCAGCTCCTCAGGCAACGTGCCCGAGCTGGCATCGTGCATCAGCATCTCGCCCGCGCGCCTGGCGCCAAGCTCCGTGAGCAGCTTGTCGAAGCGTATTCCGCCCTGGCAATACGTATCTTTGTAAGTCGTGTCCCCCAGCGCGATCACTCCGTAGATCACGTTGCTCAGGTTCGGTCTCTGCGTTTCCAGGCTGGTGAACAGTGCCTGAGCATTGTCGGGCACATCGCCGCTGCCGTAGGTCGAAGTGCAAATCAGGAAAATGCCGCCGCGCTGGAAAACGCCGGCGTCGAGGTTGTCCATCACCTGAATGCCGGCCTGGTGTCCCGCTGTCTCCAGCGCCTGCTGCACCTCCTGCGCCACCATTTCGGCGGTGCCGGTCATGGTGCCAACCAGGATCGTGATGTCTACGCCCATGCTTTGGTTCCCACAGCGATGGTTGGCCGGCCCACAAACGCTCTCCCCACACTATAATGCATCTATTACTTGAGGGGATTTGACCGCCATTGTGGCGTCGTTCTGAGGAGATTTCACCTGCCATGCCTGATGTGAAAGCAGCGGAGCTCGTCACTTTTGACGTGGCTCCCGAAGATTATCGCCACTGGCGGCTGAGTATCGATGGCCGCATCGCCACCCTGGCCATGAACGTCAACGAGGACGCCGCTCTGCGCCCCGGCTACAAGCTCAAGCTCAATTCCTACGACCTCGGCGTCGACATCGAGCTGCACAACATTCTCCAGAGCATTCGTTTTGAGCATCCCGAAGTCGCCTGCGTCGTTCTGACCAGCGCCCGCGAGCGCATGTTCTGTGCCGGCGCCAACATTTATATGCTCGGCACCTCCAGCCATGCCTGGAAGGTCAACTTCTGCAAGTTCACCAACGAGACGCGCAACGGCATGGAAGACTCCAGCCGTCACGATGGGCTGAAATTCCTCGCCGCGCTCAATGGGACGACGGCCGGTGGTGGATACGAGCTCGCCCTCGCCTGCGACGAGATTGTGCTCATCGACGACCGCTCCAGTGCAGTCAGCCTGCCGGAGGTTCCGCTGCTCGGGGTTCTGCCCGGAACGGGCGGCCTCACCCGCGTGGTCGACAAGCGCAAAGTCCGCCGCGATCGCGCCGACATGTTCTGCACCAACCCCGACGGCGTGAAGGGCGAGCGCGCCAAGGAATGGGGCCTGGTGGATGATATCGCGGTGCCCGCAAAGTTTCCGGAAGTGGTTCGTGGCCGCGCCGACAAGCTGGTCGCGATCTCGGCCCGGCCCGCCGATGCCAAGGGGACCAAGCTTAGCCCGCTGAATCGCACTGTAGATGACAGCGGCTATCACTACAGGCATGTCGATGTCACATTCGATCGCAGCGCGCGGACCGCAACCTTGACTGTGCGCGCGCCCGAAGGCAATCAGCCCAAGACGGTCGAGGAGATTCACGCCGCCGGCGATCAATGGTGGCCGCTGGCCATGGCGCGCGAGTTGGACGACGCCATCCTGATGCTCCGTGTCAATGAACTTGAGCTCGGACTGCTCTTGGTGAAGACCTCCGGCAGCCCCGAAGCCGTACTGGCTTGCGACGCTGTCATGCTGGAACATCAGAATGACTGGCTGGTGCGCGAGACCATCGGCATGTTGCGCCGCACCCTGGCCCGGCTGGATGTCTCGTCGCGCAGCATGTATGCGGTCATCGAGCCGGGCTCGTGCTTCGCGGGTGTGCTGTTCGAGCTGGCGCTGGCCGCCGATCGCAGCTACATGCTCGCTCTTCCGGAAGATGAGGGTGACGCGCCAAAGATCGCGGTCGACGACACCAACTTCGGCCTACTGCCGGCCCCCAACGATCGTAGCCGCCTGCACATCCGCTTCAGCAGTGATGTTACGAACATGGCTGCGGTGGTGGAAGCCAAAGGCAAGCTGCTCGGGTCTGAGGAAGCTCTGGCGCTCGGTCTAATCACGATTGCGCCTGACGAGCTCGACTGGGAAGACGAGCTGCGCATCGCCATCGAGGAGCGCTCGAGTTTGTCTCCAGACGCGCTCACCGGCATGGAAGCCAGCCTGCGCTTTCCCGGCGACGAAACCACAGCAACCAAAGTTTTCGGCCGGCTCTCGGCGTGGCAGAACTGGGTGTTCATCCGCCCCAATTCCACCGGCGAGCACGGCGCGCTGAAGCTCTTCGGCAGCGGCAGGAAGGCGCGCTTTACGTGGGAAAGGGTGTAACTGATCGCTATTCGCTCTTCGCCAGAAAACCTTGCGCTACAGCTCTTGCGAAAAGCGAACGGCGAAAAGCGAAGAGCGAAGAGCGAACAACAAGCAGCGCTTGCACAGAATTGGGAGTTCCTTCATGTCAATGAACTATCAAGACCGCATTCCTAATAACGTCGATCTCGGTTCCAACCGCACGCTGCAGCGCGCGCTGGAGCATTGGCAGCCCGAATTTCTGAACTGGTGGCAGGAGCTGGGCCCCAAAGATTTCCAGGTCGCCGACGTTTATCTGCGCACCGCGACCTCCGTCGATGCGAAGGGTTGGGCGACCTACGGCTTCGTTCGCATGCCGGAATATCGCTGGGGCATTTTTCTCGCCGACCGCAATCTCGATCGCCGCATCGGCTTCGGCGACAGCTACGGACAGGAAGTCTGGCAGCAGATTCCCGGCGAGTATCGCGCTACGCTGCGCCGGCTCATCGTGACTCAAGGCGACACCGAGCCGGCATCGGTCGAGCAGCAACATCTGTTGGGCCACACCGCTCCTTCGCTGTATGACCTGCGCAATCTCTTCCAGGTGAACGTTGAGGAGGGTCGCCACCTGTGGGCGATGGTCTATCTCCTGCACGCCTACTTTGGCCGCGATGGCCGCGAAGAGGCGGAGGAGCTGCTGGAACGCCATTCCGGCGACGCCAACAAGCCGCGCATTCTGGGCACGTTCAATGAGCCCATTCGCGACTGGCTCAGCTTCTTCATGTTCACCTACTTCACCGATCGCGACGGTAAGTTCCAACTGAAGTCGCTGGCCGAGTCCAGCTTCGATCCGCTGGCCCGCACCTGTTCGTTCATGCTCACCGAGGAAGCGCACCACATGTTCGTCGGGGACACCGGCATCAATCGCGTCATCCGCCGCGCGCTGGAGGTGATGAAGGAGTTGAATACCGACGATCCTGTCGCCATCCGCGCCGCCGGCGCGATTGATCTACCCACCGTGCAGAGGTATCTGAACTTCTGGTTCAGCTCGTCGCTCGATCTGTTCGGCTCGGAAAGCTCGTCGAACGCGGCGTCCTATTTCGCCAATGGACTGAAGGGCCGTCCCGATGAAGGGCGCTATGAAGACCACGTGGCCGCCGAGCAGATCTATACGCTCGAAGTTCCCGACGGCAGCGGCGGCACGAAGAGCGAGCAGATCCCGATGCGCAACGCGATGAACGATGTGACGCGCGGCTCCTACGTGAAAGATTGCGAGATCGGCGTCACGCGCTGGAACCGGCTGATTGAGAAGGCCGGCCATTCGTTCCGCCTGGCGCTGCCCTCGACGCGCTTTCGCCGCAACATTGGGAGCTGGGCGCGCGTGCCCACCGACCCAACCGGCAGGCCCATCACGCAGGAGGAATTCAACGCGCGCATTGCGGGCTGGCTGCCCAGCGAAGGCGATCAGGCCTACATTCTGAGCCTGATGCACGGCGTGCACGAGCCGGGCAAGATGGCCGCCTGGATCGCGCCTCCCGACCGCGGCATCAACAACAATCCGGTGGATTACGAGTACGTGAAGCTGCATTGAGGAGCTGTCAGCCATCAGCCATCAGCCGTCAGTTCGAAACTGCGCGAACGAAAGCTCCAGATGCGACACACGTTGCCGCAAGTCGAATCATCGCCACTGAACCGAGGGTTCACTGATAGCTGACGGCTGATAGCTGATAGCTGATAGCTGACAGCTAACCATGACATCCATCGTCATCATCGGCAGCGGGCCGGCGGGTTGTTATCTCGCGGACCAACTGCTGCGCGTTATTCCTGACGCTTCCATCGACATTCTGGAAAAGCTTCCGGTGCCCTTCGGGCTGATTCGCTACGGCGTCGCTCCCGACCATCAGGGTACGAAGGCCGTGGCGCGCGTTCTCGATCGCGTGCTCGCGCGCGAGCGAGTCAGCTTCTTTGGCAATGTCGAAGTTGGGCGCGACGTCCGTCTCGACGAACTTATGTCGCTCTACGATGCGGTCGTTCTGGCGACGGGAGCACCGCGCGATCGCCGGTTGGGGGTCGCCGGAGAAGACTTGCCCGGGGTGGTTGGATCCGGAGCGTTCGTCAATTGGTACAACAGCCATCCATCTGCGCACACGCCGGCGATGAACAATGTGCAATCGGCAGTGATTATCGGCAACGGCAATGTCGCAATCGATGTGGCCCGAATTCTGGCCAAGGGTCCGGAAGAACTCGCCGGCTCCGACGTTTCCAGCGAATTTGCAGCGTGGCTCACCGCGCAGCCGCTGGAGGAGATTCATATTGTCGGCCGCCGTGGTGCGGCGGATGCCAGGTTCACCGATCACGAACTCGCCGAGCTGGGCACGTTGCAGCGCGCGCGGCCGGTGGTCAGCGATCCGGCCAGTCTCACGGGAGATACGGCCGTCGTCAACATTCTGCGCGGCTTTGTGGAGGGCCCTGCGCGCGACACGCCGATCACCATCAACTTTCATTTCCATCTGACGCCAACTGCATTTGTTGGCGAGGGCAAACTCCGCGAAGTGCAGTTTCATTCGGCGCGCGGGGAGACCGTGACATTGCCGGCACAGCTAGCCGTCACTTGCATTGGCTATGAGACGGTTGCCTGCGGCACTGCACAGTCCGCCAATGGCGTCTTTGCAAATCAGGACGGCAAAGTCGGCGAGCGCCTCTACGTGGTGGGATGGGCGAAGCGTGGCCCATCGGGGACCATTCCCACCAATCGTGTCGAGGCCCAGCAGTTGGCGCAGAAGATCGCTCAGGAGATCGCCGACGGCAACCGTTCAGGCGGCCAAGGCTTGCGCGAGCGGCTGGAGCAGCGACGCGTGCGCTTCGTAGATTACGCGCGCTGGCGCCGGATCGATGCGGCAGAGTTGTCGCGCGCCAGCCCCGGACGCTGCCGGGAGAAGTTCAGCAGCACGGAGGCGATGTTGAATGCCGCGTTGGCCGGCCAACTCAAGCCGGCTTGAAACCTTCTCGTTTGACATCCGCTCGACAATTAAATCGTCAACCTCCTGCCAAGAATCCAACGGCAAGCCCTGCGCTTCGAATCCAACAGGGAGCAGAAGCTGACAACTACAGATGGCGCAGCGATTTGATAATGTACATGGTGCGGAAGGCTCGAACCGCATCCTTCAGGCGATGAGCAGCACTCCCATTACCAACGCACGGACAATTCCCCGCCGCCACTCGCACCGGGCCGGCTTGCGCACCGTGGCCCTGGTAGAGGCGCTGAAAGGAGTGCTGGCGCTGCTGGGGGCTTACGTTTTCATTCGCATGATTCGCCATGATGTGAACTTCGGCGAGGCCGCCGGTCACATCCTCTTCTTCTTCCACATTAGCCTCAAACATCATTTGTCCCGGCAGTTTCTGGACGCTGCGGGCCAGCTATCCGGTACAAGTTTGGGGACGATTTTCGGCATTGCGATCGTCTATGCAACGCTACGTTTTCTGGAAGGCTACGGCCTGTGGCGACAGCGGGCGTGGGCCGAATGGCTGGCCATCGTCTCCGGCTGCATCTATCTCCCCTTTGAGCTTTACAAGCTGGTGCGACGCCCCAACCAACTGCATGGGGTCATTCTCGGCATCAACATCCTTGTCGTGCTGTACATCGGTTGGGTGCGCTGGGATGAGATCAAGGCCGAGCGCGAGCAGCAGTTCTTGCTGCCCGGCCAAGGCGATTAGCGGCGGTGGTGCAGTATAGGTGTTGGGATACTCGAAGTACATGGCTCAACAATATTGTTGTGTCATCCCGAGCGACGGCGGCCTGCTTTTGGCCGCCGGAGTCGAGGGACCCCTATATCACGAAGAATCTTTGATGAAATAGGGGTCCCTTCGGCAAGCTCAGGGCAGGCTCTTCGACTCCGGTTCGTTCGCTGCGCGAACGAACCTCCGCTCAGGATGACACGGGTTTTGGGGCGCAGTCGCAGCTTGGCTCTGCTCATTTTCAAACGGCACCACTACCCGATTAGCGGTTCCTGGCCTGCAGCAGCGGCTCGTCTTGCAGCAACTCCAGCACCCCCTGGCGGGCAGCCTCATCTTCCGTCCCAAACTCCGCCGGCTCAATCTCCTCGAAGTAACGCCAGGCGGAGTGCGCCGGCCGCGGATCGCCTTTCGCGTGGGCTGCACTGGCGGCCTCGCACAACAATGCAAACGCCAGGCTCTGGCTCAGGCGATGCAGCAGCTTGCGGGCGTGGCGCGGCGCGCTTTGCTCGTCGCGCAGGGTGATTGCAACCGCTTTGCCGTCGGTGTCGATTCTCGACTGCAAAGCCTCCTCCAGACTGCCGAGCCCGGGTGGAATTCCTTCACCGATTCTCTGCACGCGTGACTGATACTGTTCCCCTCCCCGATATCGCGGGCCGAGCAGGCGCAGCAACTCCAGCGCCTGGATATTTGCCGGGCCCTCCCACACTGTCAGCACCTGCGCATCGCGCAGCAAGCGGGCCACAGGATAATCGCTGGTGTAGCCGTTGCCGCCGATCAACTCCAGCGCGGCCCGGCTTGCCGCAATCGCGTATTCGGCGGTGAGATATTTCGCCAGCGCGGTTGAAAGCCGCAGCCAGGTGCGGCGTTGGGTGTCGCGCTGCACTTCGTCGAAGGTAATCGCAGCTTCAAACGCCAGCAGCGCTCCGGCTTCGAATTCCACCCGCATCCGGAGCAGCTCGTCCTGCACCATGGGATAGTCGGCAAGCATGTGACCAAAAGCGCGGCGCGATTTCGTCCAGGCCAGCGCCTCTTGCAACGCTCTCCGTTGCATTCCGGCTGACCCGACTGCGTTGTGTACGCGGCTGTATTCCAGCGCCTCCATCATCAACTTGAATCCTTCCGGCGGAGGCGCGATCTCGACTGCCTCAGCCCCCAGCAAATCGATCTCTCCGGTCGGCAGTCCCTTGGTGCCCAGCTTGTCCTTCAGCCGGCGAATGCGATAGTGATTCGGCCTCCCGTCTTCCAGGTGACTCGGCACCAGGTACAGTCCCAGTCCCGCCGAACCGTCAGGTGCCCCGTCGGGACGCGCGGTGGCAACCGCAAGTCCGCTGTTGGCGTTGCTGGTGAACCACTTTAATCCGTGCAACGCGAAACGGTGGCCATCGGGAACGGCCCGGGTCGTCGTCGCGCCCACATCGCTGCCGCCATGCTGTTCCGTCGCCCAGGTTCCGCCAGTCTTGGCCAGCCCGTCCATGCGCACCACGTCGTACAAGAACCGCTGGCGGACAGTCTCGGGCGCATGTGAGCCCAGCACATACGCCACTGCGCCGGTGAGCGTGACCGGGCAATGCAGGCTGATGTCAGCCTGCGAGAGGATGTAGCCCATGGTGAAGGTCAGCAGGTGCGGAGCATTCTCGGCGTAGGGCAAGCCGATGATGCCGCGGCGATAGAGTTCGCAATGCTGATCGTCATACCGGCCATTGGCGACGATGCGATTGACGACCTCGCCGTTGCGATCGTAGGTCTCCAGCGCGGGCGGCGCGTAGCGGTCGGTGTAGTTCGCCTGGGCGTCCACCTCGGTGCGCACCCAGTCGTGGAATTCAGCGAGCTGGCTGGAGTAGTCAGCCAGGCGCGGCACGCGGGCCGTAAGCCAGGGCTCCAAGTAAGGATCGAAACTGCTTGAGCTGCTCATGATCGCCTCCGCGGTGACGGCGAGAATTTAATGATGATGAGCTTATCTCTTTCTCCGGCGAAGTAGAATAGCGCGGTGACGACTCTTCCGCTAAAGGCAGGGTGCTCGCTGAGAAACATTCTGCTCTTCGTCGTATGTGTGGCTGTTGCGACGCGCGCGCAAGACAAGATCCCAAGCCAACACCCGGTACCCGCCAACTCGCCCGCCGCCTGGACCGATCAGCAGAAAGCGGAGATGGCGGAGCGCGTTCGCCGCGATTTTCTCCACGCCTGGAGCGGCTACAAGCAGTACGCCTGGGGACACGACGAACTCAAACCGCTGACCAGGAGCTATCGCGATTGGTACGGTACTTCCTTGCTGATGACGCCGGTGGACGCGCTCGACACCATGGTCCTTATGGGACTGAAGGACGAAGCGAAGGAAGATCGCCAGCTTATCGACAAGCAGCTCTCGTTCGACCAGGACATTTACGTCAAGAACTTCGAAATCACCATTCGCATGTTGGGCGGACTGCTCAGCAGCTATCAGCTCACCGGCGACAAGCGCCTGCTGGAGCTGGCGGACGATCTCGGAGAACGCCTGCTTCCGGCGTTCAATTCGCCGACCGGCATGCCTTACGTTTTCGTGAATCTGAAAACCGGCATGGTGCGCGGCGTGGAGAGCAATCCTGCCGAGATCGGATCGCTGCTCATCGAATTCGGCACGCTGAGCAAGCTAACCGGCAAGCCCGTCTATTACGAGAAGGCCAAGCACGCGCTGGTGGAGGTTTACAATCGCCGCTCGCCCATCGGACTTGTCGGTTCCAGCCTTAACGTCGAAACCGGCAAGTGGACCGACATGACGAGCCACATCAGCGGCGGCATCGATTCCTACTACGAATATCTACTGAAGTGCTCGATCCTCTTCGGCGACAAGGATTGCGAGCGCATGTGGAAGACGAGCATCGCCGCTCTCAACAAGTATGTCGCCGACGAGACGCCGAATGGCTTGTGGTACGCGCAGGTCAATATGAACACCGGCGCTCGCATCTCTACCCACTACGGCGCGCTCGACGCGTTTTTCCCCGCTGAACTGGCGCTCTCCGGCGATATGGATCGCGCCCAACGTTTGCAGGAATCCAGTTACAAAATGTGGACGACGTTCGGCATCGAGCCGGAGGAGATGGATTATTCCACGATGAAGATCACATCGCCGGGCTACGAGCTTCGTCCCGAGATCATCGAGTCGACCTACTACCTGTACTATTTCACCGGCGAGCCGCGATATCTTGACATGGGCAAGACGTTCGCGGACAGCCTGGAGAAATACTGCCGGACAGACGCCGGCTTCGCTGCTCTTATCAACGTTGAGACCAAAGAAAAACGCGACGATATGGAAAGCTTCTTTCTGGCCGAGACGTTGAAGTATCTCTACTTACTGTACGCGCCGAAGTCGACGCTCGATTTGCACAAGGTGGTCTTCAACACCGAGGCACATCCCATGCAGATGACATGGAAAGCGGGTGCGACATCTAAGGTTCGCAGGTAAGCCATGCCATTGGAACCACAGCCGAACGCCACCATCAGCGCCGCGGACAGGGAACGCAGCTATCGCGGGCCGCTGGCGATGGTGACGACGGTCTTCTTCATGTGGGGCTTTCTGACCTGCCTCAATGACATTCTCGTCCCTCACCTGAAATCGATTTTCGATCTGAACTATGCCGAAGTAATGCTCATCCAGTTCTGCTTCTTTTCGGCATACTTCGTTTTCTCCATTCCGTCGGGCTGGATCATCGAGCGGATCGGCTATCAGAAGATGATGGTCGCCGGCCTCTTCACCATGGGACTGGGGGCATTGCTGTTCGTCCCCGCCGCGAGCGTGCCGTCATTTCCGCTGTTTCTGGCGGCACTCATCATTCTGGCTGCAGGCATCACCGGAATGCAGGTTGCGGCCAATCCCTATGTCGCGGTGCTCGGACCCGCGCGCACCGCCTCCAGCCGGCTGAACCTTACGCAGGCGTTTAATTCGCTCGGCACCACCATCGCGCCCTATTTCGGCGGGCTGCTGATCCTCGGTGGTGCGCTCGCGCCCAGGACCGCAGACGAGCTGCGCGCGATGACGCCCCAGGCCCTGCACGCCTATCGCTTGCAGGAGGCTTCGTCGGTGAAGCTGCCGTACTTTGTCATCGCGCTGGCCCTGATTGCGCTGGGCGTAGTGATCGCGAGATTCAACTTGCCGCATATTCCCGAAGCTGAAGGCGGACACGCCGTCGCCGATGACAGCGTTTGGCGGCATCCCAACCTGCTGCTGGGGACGGTTGCCATCTTCACTTACGTGGGCGCAGAGGTTGCGATTGGCAGCTTCCTGGTCAACTACATGAACCAGCCCGACATCGGCAACCTGAGGCCGGATGTCGCCGCCAAATATCTCTCGTTCTATTGGGGCGGCGCTATGTGCGGGCGATTCATCGGTTCGGCGGTTCTCCAGAAGCTCGCCACGCGCGTGGTGCTGGGCTTCAATGCGGTCGTTGCGGCTGGGCTGGTCTGCCTGTCGATGATGAGCTTCGGACATCTCGCCATGTGGGCGTTGCTGCTGGTTGGCTTCTTCAACTCGATCATGTTTCCCAGCATCTTCACGCTGGGGATTGAAGGGCTGGGCCCGCTGACTGGCGAAGCCTCCGGCCTGCTGATCATGGCCATCGTCGGCGGCGCCGTCATCCCTGAGTTGCAAGGGCTGTTGGCCGACCGCATCGGACTGCACCATGCGTTTATCCTGCCGGTGATTTGCTACTTGTACATTCTCTTCTTCGCAATAAAAGGGCAGCCGCGGCGCACGCCGCCTTCATTGACACCGGTCAACAGCCTCTGTTAGTTTCAATGGTTCCAGTTATATCTCTTGCGCCCGCAGTGCAACTTCAGCGGTAAGCACTCAACGACACAGGATGGACACTACTCTCCGACAAGCAGGCCAATTACTGCTCGACGCCATCCCCACGATGGTGTTGCTGTTGTCGCTGTACGTTATTTACCAGAATTTCCTGCGCAAGCCGCTACAGCGGGTCCTGGCGCAGCGTCGCGAGCGCACCGAGGGAGCCGTTTCGAAGGCGCGGGCGGACGTGGCCTCTGCCGAAGCGCGGACTCAGGAATACGAGCAAAAGCTGCGAGAAGCGCGGCTGGCCGTCTTCAAGGCGCAGGAAGCCCGCCGTCAACAAGCGCAACACATGCGTACGCAGGCATTGGGCGAGGCGCGTCAGCGCGCTCAACAGCAAATCCGGGAAGCACAGCTCGCCATCGAGCAGGACATGGCTGCGGCGCGCTCCACGCTGCAAGCTGAAACCCAGCGCCTGGCAGCAGAGATCATTCGCACCATCCTCAAACCCGCGGGCGCAACTCCCGCCGCAGGTGGTCCAGCATGAGCCGGCGATTTCTGGGCCGCTGCGCCGTAATCACCGTTCTCGCTTGCCTGGTTTTCGGTCTGGGCGGCCTTGCGGCGCAGAACTCTGCTGACCGCTCCACGGCCCAGAAGTCCGAGCCGGGTAACGCCTCGGCCGAACCAACCGCCGGCGACGGCAATGCCGGGGTTGGCGCCATCCTGGCGAAGACCAGCGAGCAAGCCGCCCACACCGCGGAGAAATGGGGGCAGAAGTTCGGCTTGGGTCGGACCGCCTCGTTCCTGGTGTCGCTGATCCTGAATTTCGCCGGCATTGCGGCCTTCTTCTACTTACTGCTGAGGTCGAAACTGCCGCAGGCATTTCGCGATCGCACCATTGCCATCCAGAAGGGCATCAAAGAGGCGCAGGCTAGCAGCGCCGATGCCTCGCGCCGCCTCAGCGACATTGAGTCGCGCCTGAGTAAATTAGGCAGCGAGGTGGCTGAGATTCGCGCCTCCGCCGAGCGCGAAGCTGCGGCGGAAGAACAGCATATTCGCCAGGCCGCCGAAGAGGACAAGAACAAAGTGGTGCAAGCTGCCGAGGCCGAGATTGCGGCCATCGCTCGCAATGCGCGGCGCGAGTTGAAGGGCTACGCCGCATCGCTGGCCGTGGATTTGGCGGCCCGCGAGATTCGCGTGGACGAGCCCACCGACCAGGCGTTGGTCCGCGACTTTGTCGGCCAGCTCGGAAAGGACGGCGCGTAGGCCATGGCCGCCATTGCCAGCCGCTATGCCCGCGCCTTGGTCGAGGTCATCCTCGAGCAGAAAATCGACGGCGATACTGCCCGCGAGCAACTGCGCGCAATTGTCGATGCGGTGCACGACAGCATCGAGCTGCGCCGGGTGTGGGAGTCGCCTGCGGTCTTGCCCGCCCAGAAGCGCGCCGTGCTGGATGCGATTACGCAACAAATGGGCACGGTGAAGCCCATCCGAAACTTTATGGCGGTGCTGATCGATCACCGGCGCATCGGAATGCTGGACGACATGTTGCGGCAGTTCGAGACCGAGCTCGACGCGCAGTTGGGATTCACCGAGGTCGAAGTCTCCAGCGCGCGCCCGCTATCGCAGGAAGAAAAGCGCGAGCTGGAAGCGCGCGTGGAGCGCATGACCGGCAAGAAAGTCCGCACCCGCTACGTCTCCAATCCGGAGTTGCTGGGCGGAGTGCTGGTGCGCGCCGGCAGCACCATCTACGACGGCTCCGTGCGCGGGCAACTGGAGAAGATGCGGCAGGAGCTGAGTCTGGCGTAGCGACACACATTCCTGATGGGATAGGGGTCCTTCGACTCCGGCGGCCAAAACCGGGCCACCTCCGCTCAGGATGACAGAGAATTAAGGACGACCCGTAGACGCTGGCCTGAAGGCCAGATCTACCCGAAACTCGAACGGAATCTTATGGCGCAGATCAAAGCAGACGAGATCACCAAGCTCATCCGCGAGCAGATCGACAACTACGAATCGAAGATCGCGGTCGACGAAGTCGGCTCGGTCATGTCCATTGGCGACGGTATCGCCCGCGTCTATGGCCTCGACAAGGTCATGGCCGGCGAACTGCTACAGTTCCCGCACAACGTCGCCGGCATCGCCATGAACCTGGAAGAAGACCAGGTGGGCGTGGTGCTGATGGGCGACTACGTCGAGGTCGAAGAAGGCGACGAGGTCAAGCGCACCGGCCGCATCATGAGCGTGCCCGTGGGCGAGGCGATGGTCGGCCGCGTCGTCGACTCGCTTGGCCAGCCCATCGACGATAAAGGGCCAATCAACACCGATCAGTTCATCAACATTGAGCGGCTGGCCCCCGGCGTCATCGACCGCCAGCCGGTAAAAGAGCCGATGGCCACCGGATTGAAGGCCATCGACTCCATGATTCCCATTGGCCGCGGCCAGCGCGAGCTGATCATCGGCGATCGCCAGACCGGCAAGACCGCAGTTGCGCTCGACACCATCATCAACAACAAGGGCCGCGACCTCATTTGCATTTATTGCGCGATCGGCCAGAAGCGCTCGTCGGTAGCCCAGGTGGTGAAGACGCTGGATGACTACGGCGCGATGGATTACACCATTGTCGTGTCGGCGTCGGCATCGGATCCCGCGCCTATGCAATACATCGCGCCTTACGCCGCCTGCGCCATGGGCGAGTACTTCCGCGATACCAAGCGCCACGCGCTGTGCATCTACGACGATCTTTCCAAGCACGCCGTGGCCTATCGCGAGATCTCGCTGCTGCTGCGCCGTCCACCGGGACGCGAAGCTTACCCGGGCGACGTGTTTTATCTTCACTCGCGCCTGCTGGAGCGTGCCGCCAAGCTGAGCAACGATCTCGGCGGCGGATCGCTAACCGCGCTGCCCATCATTGAAACTCAGGCGGGCGACGTCTCGGCTTACATTCCCACCAACGTCATCTCCATCACCGATGGCCAGATTTATCTCGAGACCGATCTGTTTAACTCCGGCGTGCGGCCGGCGGTGAACGTGGGACTGTCGGTGAGCCGCGTCGGCGGCAATGCGCAGATCAAGGCCATGCGGCAGGTCGCGGGCACGTTGCGGCTCGATCTTGCGCAATATCGCGAGCTGGCGGCGTTCTCGCAGTTCGGCAGCGATCTGGACAAAGCCACGCAGGCCCAGCTTGCCCGCGGCGGACGACTCACGGAGATCCTGAAGCAGGGTCAATATCAGCCGCTGCCCTTCTCCAAGCAGATTCTGATCATCTACGCCGGAACCCAGGGCCTGCTCGATGACCTGGCGATCGAGCAATTGCATGACTTCGAAAAAGGGCTGTACAACTACGTCGACACTGCGAATCCCGGCGTGCTGAAGTCGATCGAGGAAAAGAAGATCCTCGACGATGACCTGCGCGCTTCGATGACCAAGGTCATCAAGGAATACAAGGAGCGCTTCGCCGGCGAACGGCAAGCGGTGGCCGGGCAACAAGCGGCAGCAAAGGTAAGCGCGTAAGGACCCATGGCGAACATACGCGACATCCGGCGGCGCATCCGCAGCGTGAAGAGCACGCGGCAGATCACCAAGGCCATGAAGATGGTGGCCGCAGCCAAGCTGCGCCGCGCCCAGGAGCGCGCTTTGGCGTCGCGGCCCTACGCGCATATGCTGGCCAACGTCTTGAACTCGACCGTCAGCCGCGCTGATCTGATGGACCCCAAGACCGGCCTGCCGCTAAGCCCGCTGCTGGCGATTCGTCCCGAACAGAACATTCTGCTGGTGCTGGTGACCGGAGACCGCGGACTGGCGGGCGCCTTCAACTCCAATGTGCTGAAAGCCGCAACCAAGTTTCTGGATTATTTCAAGGATAAGAACATCGACATCCTTGCCGTTGGCCGTAAGGGGCGCGACTTCATGCGGCGACGTTATCCCGTGGGCAAGTTCGGAGAGGAACAGACGCGCTCCGGACAGATCCAGATCGTCGGCGAGCACCTGAACCTGCTGGCCAAGGTGCAATACGAACTGGTGTGGGAAATAGCCGAGCATATCGCCAAGGCCTACAAGGAAGAAAGAATCGATTCGGTCTACCTGATCTTCAACGAATTCAAGTCGGTGATTTCGCAGCGCTTGATTGCACAGCGCATTCTTCCGGTGCAGGAACTTGGCCGCCGTGAAGTGGTGCTGGCGGAGGAGTTCACCCTGGAAGAGCGCGAGCGCATGGGCGAGGCGGCGCGCGCCGCCGGAATCAGCCTGAAGGAGGCGCAAGCCACCGAGCTGGAAGCCGAAGCGGCCAAGTTTGCCACCGCGCCGGTGGACTACATTTACGAGCAGCCGCCGGAAGAGATTTTTGCCGATCTGCTGCCACGCTACCTGGCCTTCGAGGTCTTTGAGGGCATGCTGGAGTCGGTGGCAGCGGAAAATGCTGCTCGCATGACGGCGATGGATTCGGCCAGCAACAACGCCGACGACGTCATCGACTCGCTGACGCTGACTATGAATCGCGCCCGCCAGGCGGCGATCACGAAAGAGATCATCGAGATCGTCAGCGGGGCTGCCGCGCTTTAGCGTGGCAGCAGTTGTCAGCGTCGTGGGAGGCTGTCAGCTATCAGCCGTCAGCTTTCAGTTAAAGCTCACGGTTCATGGATGGTGAAGGCGACCAGCGAGGTCGACAACTAGAGCACGACAGGCGCTACAAAGGTTTGGCCGAGAGTTAATGGCCGACAGTTCAGAGCTAGTAAGATTTGGCTGACAGCTGAGAGCTGACGGCTGACAGCTAGAAGGCGAAGAGCGCAATTCATATGGCCGAAAATGTTGGACACGTAATACAAATCGCAGGTCCCGCAGTGGACGTGCAATTCTCCGAGGCGGCATTGCCGCCCATCTACTCGGCGCTGCGCGTCACCAGCGAAGGCTTCAAGGTGCCGGTGCCGCTCGACGTCATCCTGGAAGTCGAGCAGCAACTCGGCGAAGGCCGCGTCCGCTGCGTTGCCATGGAGCCCACCGAGGGCATGGTGCGCGGCATGAAAGCGCTTGACCTCGGCGGGCCTATCACCATTCCAGTTGGCCGCGGGACGCTGGGCCGCGTGCTCAACGTCATTGGCGAACCCGTGGACAAGCTTGGCCCGGTGCCGTGGGACAAACGTATGCCCATCCATCGCCAGGCGCCACGCTTCGACGAGCAGTCTACCGAGATGGAAATGTTCGAGACTGGCGTGAAGGTCATCGACCTGATCCAGCCGTTCTTGCGCGGCGGCAAAATCGGCTTGTTCGGCGGCGCCGGCGTGGGCAAGACCGTCATCATCATGGAGCTCATCACCAACGTCGCGCTCAAGCACGGCGGCTTCTCCGTGTTTGCTGGCGTGGGCGAGCGCACGCGCGAGGGCAACGACCTGTGGCTGGATATGCAGGAGTCGGGCGTGGTCAACATCAAGGAGCCTGCGAAATCCAAGGCGGCGCTGATCTACGGCCAGATGACCGAGCCGCCCGGCGCTCGTCTTCGCGTCGCGCTCACCGCGCTCACCGTCGCCGAATACTTCCGCGACGAAGAAGGTTCGGACACCCTGCTCTTCATCGACAACATCTTCCGCTTCACCCAGGCGGGTTCGGAAGTTTCCACGCTGCTTGGCCGTATGCCTTCCGCCGTGGGGTATCAGCCCAACCTCGCCACCGAGATGGGCGAGTTGCAGGAGCGCATCACGTCAACCAAGAAAGGCTCGGTCACTTCGGTGCAGGCGATTTACGTTCCTGCCGATGACTTGACCGATCCTGCGCCTGCTACAACGTTCGCTCACTTGGACGCGACCACGGTGCTCTCGCGCCAGATCTCCGAGCTTGGCATTTATCCCGCTGTCGATCCGCTGGCCTCGACCTCGCGCATTCTCGATCCGCGCATCGTCGGCGACGCGCATTACAACTGCGCGCAAGCGGTGAAGCGCGTGCTCCAGAGTTATAAGGACCTGCAAGACATCATCGCCATTCTCGGCATCGACGAGCTCAGCGAAGACCAGAAGCTGACTGTGTCGCGCGCCCGCAAGATCCAGAAATTCCTCTCGCAGCCTTTCTTCGTGGCCGAGCAGTTCACCGGCTTGAAGGGACGCTACGTGAAGATCGAGGACACGGTGCGGAGCTTCCAGGAGATCGTCGATGGCAAGCACGACGATATCCCCGAGCAGGCGTTCTACATGAAGGGCGACATCGACGAAGTGCTGCAAGAGGCCGAGAAGATGAAGGCGCAGGCGTAGTGAGTAATTAGCATTTAGCACTTAGCAATTAGCATTAGCCGCCGGGCTGTAGCAGGCCCATGACTGGCAACTGGTAACTGACAACTGACAACTTCCTTATGGCTGATACCCTGCATCTACAAATCGTGACCCCCGACAAGCAACTGGTACGCGACGACGCCGACCAGGTGCAGATACCCGGCAAGAGCGGCTATCTCGGCATTCTGCCCGGCCACGCGCCACTGATCACCGAATTGATGATCGGCGAGCTCAGCTACAGCCACGGTGGAACGACCTACTACTTTGCGGTTTCCTGGGGATTCGCGGAGGTTCTGCCTGACAAAGTGACGATTCTGGCTGATGTCGCCGAGCGCGCCGAGGACATCGACGTAGCGCGTGCGCAGGAAGCCAAGGCCAGGGCCGAAGAAGCCCTCCGGCGCGCCGCAGCCGATCTTGATTTTGATGCGACCCTCTATGCGCTCCGCCGCGCCGAGGTGCGGCTGGAAGTTGCCGCCCGGGCCAGCCACGTCGCCGCGACGCACTAGCGGTCATCGAACGATTACCTGTCCGCGGTTTGAGCGATTTTGTTATTCTAGGGTTGGGCTTACGGGTGCGCTATGGGCGTTGTAGAGGAAGTCCGTTCGACGCTGCAAGATCTTTTGACACCCGAATTGCGCGAATTGAAAGTGCGAATCGAGGCGCTGGAGAACCAGCAGAAACAGTTTCGCGCCGAGGTGAAGGATCAGTTCGGGCAGGTCGATAAGCGATTCGAACAGGTCGATAAGCGGCTCGATAGAATCGACCAGCGGTTCGACTCGATCGACAACCGTTTCGAAAAGATGGAGGAGAAATCGGCGGATCGGCACGAGCAAGTCATGAGCGAAATCCGCCGCACCGCAATCATCCAGGAGTTGGTCGAACGAGTTGCCAGACTCGAAGCCGAGCGGCGGCCGGCACAGTAACACCCGAGCTCGCCTATTTCCGCATGTGTAGGTAGGGTCGAATTGAGCAAGTCTCAACGCGCCAGCCCAACCGCAAAGGCCGCAACGAACAACAGCACCAGCGCCACCCGCCAGCGCGTTCCTTCCGGCAGCGGGCCGCCCCCCGACACCCGCGGCGGTACCCAGAACAGCGCCACCACCGCCAGAATCAAGGCCGGCACCAGCAGGAATGCCAGCAGCGCATAGTGGGAGCCGTCCAGCGAAGACAATGTGCCATGCCGCAATGGCGCGGCCAGCGTGCTTCCCAGAAACCAGCACAATAGGGCAGCGCCCGCTGCGGCCACCGCCCCAAGCAGGCGCAGAATTGGAGACGTCATCGGCAATCGCTAGCAGTGTACCAGCCGCTCTCCCGCGCCCGGAAGCGCGGGCAAACCCGTATTCGCCGGACTACACCAACTCTGAGACTGCTCTAGCGTACCGGAGTTACCGCGTTCGCCACTATCCGGCTGACCTTCCACGGCTTCGGCTTCGACATTCCCGGCGGCATCGACATGGCCACCATCTTGATCTCGGCGGTATCGGCGCTGGTCAGCCGCATCTGATAGCGCTCCGTTTGCTGCGTGTCGGAATCCTTCACCGTCAGCAACAGCCCATCTCCATTGAGCACCGAGCTCTCTACCGCGCCCGTCGACTGCTCCTCGCCCACGCTCTTAATCTCGCCTTGGTCGTTGAACTTCAGGTCCTTCTGGCGCTGCACCGTCCCCGACATCTGCGCCCCTTGCTCCGTCAAGCGAATCGTCAGCCAGGGATGCCCCTCGAAAGTTCCAATCCATGCGCCGGCATAGCCCGCCAGCGGGGACTTGCGCGCCGGGGCATTTTGCAGGTTCGGAGTCATGGAAGTTTGCCCCAGCCCGATCGCCGCCAGCCCTACGACGAACCCTGCGATGGATAGCAATCGCTTCATCTGATTTCTCCTCTGCTTACGCTTCGAAATTGTACTCCCCCGGCCCTCGCCTGCCGGGTGGAATACTCAATAACGGAAAGCGCCTCCTCTCCAGTTCAGGCTGAACCTGGACAGAATTTAGACTGCGGTCTAATACCATGAGCGCAAAATATTCCTGTTCGACGATTCGAAAACCATGCTTATAATGTGAACCGGCTTACCGGCCACGTTCCCGATTTCTGTGCCAGGTAGGAGAACTTCTCATGCAGAGAAAGAAGCTTTCGATCGGATTGTGTGTCGCCTCGCTCATCTTCACTGTGTTTCTCAGTTCGGCGGCCGGCCAGGAGACGAGCGTTTGGCCAACCAGGCAAGGAATGAATGTCCCGGAGGCTAGCCGCGAGACGAGCATGAAGGCGGGCAGCAAAGACGTGGGCATCCCGGCGGCTGGCCAGCAGGTGAGCATCCGGTTGCCTCGGCACGGGACGCCCAGGCACGGGACGACCATCCGTTCGGCTGACCAAGCCGAGGAGGTGTTGTGGGATTTCGGTAACGGCACGGACGGGCAAGGGCCCGCTGCCGGAGTCGTCATAGATGCTATCGGGGAGATCTTCGGCACCACCCAGCTTGGCGGCATGTACGGCCAGGGTATGGTGTTCGAGTTGGAGCTCACCGAGGATGGATGGGTGGAGCACGACCTGCACGACTTCGGCGTACCCGGCACCGACGACGGGATTCAGCCTAACGGCGTGATCCTCGTGTCAAGCGGAGGTCTCTCCGGTCTCTTTGGGACTACTAACGGCGGCGGCAGATACAACTACGGGACAGTGTTCCAGCTGTCACCCAACGAAAGCGGCGGTTGGACGGAGTACATTCTCCACAGCTTCCAAGGGAACGATTTGGGCAACGAGGATGGGGCAAACCCTGTGGCCGGTCTGGTCGCGGACTCTGCTGGGACCCTGTACGGCACAACCTATAAGGGCGGCGACTACAACAAAGGGACGGCGTTCGACCTATATCTGGACGAGGGGTCTTGGCAGGAGGACGTTTTGCACAGTTTCGGTCTATACGACACCGGAGCCTATCCCACTAGCGGCCTGATCATCAACAGCGACGGCAACCCCTACGGCACAACCTCCGCAGGCGGGGAGCAGGACGGAGGCGATGTGTTCGACTTGTTGAATGACGGGGCTACTGAGGAGGAGTTGTTCGACTTCCCCGACGGTACGACGCCCATGGGCAGCCTGCTCCAGGTTAACGACAATATCTACGGGGTGACCGAACGCGGCGGCGATCATCACTCGGGAACCGTGTTCGAGATCACGCGTCCCGGCTCCGTCAGGCGCCTGTACTCCTTCGGCAGCAGGGGCGATGGCATTAATCCCCAAGCCGGCCTGCTTTGGGGAAATAACGGCTATCTATACGGTACAACCAGCGGCGGCGGCATGTACGGCCATGGGACGGTGTTCGCGGAGTCACTGGGCGGAGGCGAAGACATCATACTGTGGAGTTTCGGTAACGGCGATGACGGGAGCTTTCCCACCAGCAACCTGACCGTCGAGCGCGGCATCCTTTTAGGCACGACAGTGTTTGGCGGCATGTACGGCCATGGGACGGTATTTGCAGTCTTCCCTTAGGTATCCGATTTGATGCCCGCTCTACCCGGATACGGCAAATACGAAAACGGCTGTAAAGTGAGATTGCGGTTGCGAACATTACCAGGAGAGAAGCGATGCCGGCCTTGCGCCACGCTGTGTTCGGTTTTCTTGCGATCAGCTTACTAATAGGAGCGCTGCCCGCCATTGCTCAGGTAGTGACTGCAACCCTGCCTGCGGGAACCCAGCCATTCGGCGTCGCAGTGAACGCGACGACAAACACGATCTACGTAGCCAACGAATGCGGCAGCGATCCTACGTGCAGCAGTCCGGGAACGGTAACGGTCATCAATGGCGCTAACAATAATACCGCTACAGTTACGGCAGGCGTTGTTCCTTATGCCGTAGCGGTGAACCCTGCAACCAACAACATCTACGTGACTAACGTTTGCGGCACCGACATCACCTGCGCGAGCGCCGGAACCGTGACCATCATCAATGGCTCCAACAACAGCACCACCACCGTGAACGTGGAATATTTCCCTTATGCCATAGCAGTGAACTCGGCGACCAACATGATCTACGTCGCCAATTATTGCGGCAACGATGCCACTTGCAGCAGTCCTGGCACGGTAAGCGTGATTAACGGCGCCACCGGGACGGTTACGGCCACTGTCCCGGTGGGGTATTCCCCGGAAGACGTCGAGGTCAACTCCGCTACCAACCAGATTTACGCCGTAAATAACTGCGGCAACGATAGCACTTGCAGTAGCGCCGGTACCGTCACCGATATCGACGGAACCAGCTTTAGTACCAGCTCGGTGCCCGTCGAATTCAACCCCTACTACGCCGCCGTGAATTCCGTGACTAACCAGATCTACGTAACCAACAACTGCGGCAACGATTCCACATGCTCCAGTTCGGGTACGGTAACGGTCATCGATGGGAATAATAACAATCCATCCACTGTGAACGTGGGAGACTTCCCCTACGGTATTGCCGTGAATGCGACCACCAACAATATCTATGTAGTGAATTCCTGCGGCAATGACCTCACTTGCGGCAGCGGCGGTACCGTCACGATCATTAATGGAACCAATAACAACACTACCAACGTGAATGTCGGCGTCGATCCCTCCCTGGTCGCCGTAAATACCATGACCAACCAGGTGTACGTGCCCAACTACTGCGGCAGCGATCTGACCTGCTCAAGCGCCGGTACCGTGACCGATATCGATGGCGCTACCAACAACACCTTTTCGATCGCCGTGGGAGATACACCTCAATCTCTGGCGGTTAATGCCACCACCAATAACATCTACGTTCCCAGCTATATCGATGGCACGGTTGCCGTGATCGGTGGCAGCACCAAGCTGCAACTGGTCACTGTCACTCCCTGCCGCGTGGTGGATACGCGCAATCCCAACGGCCCATTTGGCGGCCCGCCCATTACCGGCGGAACTTACCGTAGCTTCCCCATCCCGCAGCAGACCCCTTGCGACATTCCCTCCAGCGCAGCGGCCTATTCCTTGAACGTTACCGTCGTGCCGATTACTACCTTGGGCTACTTGACCATTTGGCCCACGGCAGAGGTACAGCCCCTGGTTTCCACTCTCAACTCGCCCGATGGCCGCATCAAAGCTAACGCTGCGATTGTGCCTGCGGGAGCCAGCGGCGCGGTTAGCGTGTATGTGACCAACACCACGAACGTCATCCTCGACATCGATGGCTACTTCGCGCCGGCCGCCTCCGGAACTTATCAGTTCTATACCTTGACGCCCTGCCGCGTGGTCGATACTCGCCAAGGTTCGAACCAGCCCCAGGGCTTGGGTCCGCCATCGCTGCCAGCTCAGCAAGCGCGCGATTTCCCCATCCTCACGAGTCCATGCTTGCAGAACCTTCCGCAGCAGCCGCAAGCTTACTCATTCAATGTCACCGTCGTGCCCCATCCTGCGGGACAGCGGCTCGGCTATCTGACAGTGTGGCCAAGCAACGAGCAGCAGCCGTACGTTTCAACCCTCAACAACCCAACGGCCACAGTGGTAGCCAATGCGGCGATCGTGCCCGCTGCGCCGGATGGCGATATCGACGCCTACGCTTACAACAGTACCGATCTCGTCCTCGACATCAACGGCTACTTTGCGGCGCCGGGAGGAACAAATGCGTTGTCGCTGTATCCGGTCGCGCCGTGCCGCGTGCTCGACACCCGCCAGAACAACGGTCAGCCCTTCATGGGCGAGCTCACGGTGAACGTGGTGGGCAGCGTCTGCGCCCCGCCCAGCAGCGCGGAGGCGTACGTGTTCAATGCGACCGTTGTGCCGCCGCACTCCATGCCTTACTTGACCCTGTGGCCGGATGGCACGGGTCAGCCGTATGGTTCAACGCTGAATGCCTACGATGGATTTATCACGTCGAACATGGCCATCGTACCGACGACGAACGGCTCCATCGACGCTTACGCCTATGCGCTAACGCAACTGATCCTCGACATCTCCGGCTACTTCGCGCCCTAGACCGGTCACGACTAGCTCACAGCCCAGCCAATCGCAACCTCCCGATCATGTCACCGCAAGCCGTGATGCAGTTCACTGACAAACGGGTCGGTTTGCCGTTATTCAATTTTGTTGATTGTGTGCGGCAAAGTGCTCGTTATCCGCCTGCGCATTCGGCAAGGGGTGAAATTATGAAAGCACTGGGAACGATTAAGGCCTTCAGTATTGCATTCATCTTCTGTATTGCTACAGCTCTCACCTGTTCCGCGCAACTGACCACGTTGCACAGCTTCTCCGGCTCCGACGGCGCCAACCCGGCAGTAGGGCTGGTGCTGGCGAGCAACGGCAACTTCTACGGCACCACCTATTATGGAGGAAGCCTCGGCGCGGGCACGGCCTTCAAAATCACTCCCAGCGGCACCCTGACCACGCTGTACAACTTTTGCCAGCAGGACCCCGAGTCCTGCACTGACGGACAGAATCCGTTGCAGATGATTCAAGGGCGAGACGGGAACTTTTACGGCGCGACCCCAAACGCCGGCCGCTACTATGGCGCCAATCTCGGCAACATCTACAAACTGACTCCCAGCGGCCAGGAAACCTCGCTGTTCATCTTTTGCTCACCTCTCATCTGTTACGACGGGTGGATGCCCACCTCGATCATGCAAGCCAATGACGGGAACTTCTATGGAGTTGACTACAACGGCGGGCCAGACCAGGTCGGCGGTTTCTGGCAACTCGTAGCGAATAGCTGGGCGTTCAATCTCCTGTACGCTGATGATGGCACCATTGGCGTGTACCCTACCGTGACCCTGGTGCAGGGCCGGGACGGACAGCTCTACGGTGTGTCCCCCCATGGCGGCAGCGGCCTCCCCGACTGCGCTTCTTACTGCGGTACAGTCTTCAAAATCACGCTCAGCGGCAACCCCACTTTGCTGTACAGCTTCTGCTCGCAAACTAACTGTACGGATGGCGAGATACCTACCGCAGCGCTGGTGCAGGGCAGCGATGGAAACTTCTACGGAACCACCTCTGGCGGCGGCGCCTATGGTAATGGCACGATCTTCAAAATCACCCCGAGCGGAACGATGACCATACTGCACAGCTTTGCCGGCGGCGAAGGCAACGGCGTAGTTGCTCCGTTGATCCAAGGTTCAGACGGAAACTTCTACGGCACTGCCTATGGCAGCGGCGCCCACGGTTATGGAGACATCTTCCAGATCACACCGAGTGAAGCCTTCACCGTTCTGCACAGCTTCAATAACTCGGATGGCGCCAATCCGCAGGGTGGCTTGGTGGAAGACGGCCAGGGAACCTTCTACGGGACAACTTACGCTGGCGGCGCCCACGGTGACGGCACGGTCTTCAAGTTTCAGGTGACCTATTACACCCTGACGGTTTCGACCAGCGGTGACGGAATTGTCACCAGCACCGATGGCTTAATCGACTGCCCGGGCACGTGCAGCCATAACTATCCTGCCCAGACCCCGGTCACGCTAAACGCCACGCCGGCCAGCGGCTGGGCCTTCACCGGCTGGAGCGGCGCTTGCTCCGGCACCGGCTCCTGCCAGGTGACCATGACCCAGGACACCAACGTCTCGGCCGCCTTCTACCAGCTACCGGTCACGCTCACGGTGTCGGTTGCGGGCAGCGGCACGGTTACCAGCACCGACGGCTACATCAATTGTCCCGGCACGTGTACACACATCTATCAGCCGAATACGCCGGTCACGTTGAATGCGACGCCGGCGTCGGGCTGGGCATTCAGCGGCTGGACTGGGGCCTGCATGGGCATCGGCGCCTGCAACTTGACCATGACACAGGATCTGGCGGTCACGGCTGTCTTCATTGAGCCGGGCTACGGGCTTCAGTTCATTCCGGTCACGCCCTGCCGCCTGGTGGATACGCGCAATCCGAATGGCCAGTTCGGTGGCCCGCCGATTCCGGGCGGGACTTCGCGCAGCTTCCCCATTCCGCAGCAGACCCCTTGCGATATTCCCTCCAACGCTGCCGCGTATTCCTTGAATGTCACAGTCGTTCCGCATTC
>Ga0181530_10000614_pt1 | contig 45764 bp, 34 predicted proteins | sample PEATcosm2014_Bin_42_FD_119769 | JGI IMG/M metagenome (GOLD analysis project Ga0181530, IMG submission 119769) | Peatland microbial communities from MTU Mesocosm Facility, Houghton, MI, USA - PEATcosm2014_Bin10_60_metaG | ecosystem: Environmental > Terrestrial > Soil > Wetlands > Peat | place...
GCAGCAGCTTGGCCAGCGCCTTGCGGCGGGTCTTTTCGTCGGGGGCCAGGATCATGGCCTGCATGTGTTCGATGCGATCCTCGGCGAAGAACATGTGCTCGGTGCGGCACAGGCCGATGCCCTGGGCTCCGAACTTGCGGGCCGCCTTGGCGTCGCGCGGAATATCGGCATTGGCGCGCACGCCGAATTTGCCGCGGAATTCGTCGGCCCAGCTCATGAAGCTGGCCAGGACGCCGGAAGACGGATCGGCGTCGAGCGTGTTGGCCTTGCCGGCAAACACTTCGCCGGTGGAACCGTCGAGCGACAGCCAGTCGCCTTCCTTGAGGGTGACCACGTTCCCGCCGACCGTGACCGACACCAGCTTCTTGTGCCCGTCGACGGTGATGGATTCGGCGCCCGCCACGCAGGGCGTGCCCATGCCGCGGCAAACCACCGCCGCGTGGCTGGTCATGCCGCCGCGCGCAGTGAGAATGCCCTTGGCCACTTCCATGCCGTGAATGTCATCGGGCACGGTTTCCTTGCGGACCAGAACCACCGGAGCCGTCTTGGCCTGTACCACCGCCTCATCGGCCGTGAAGACGATGGTGCCGACCGCGGCCCCGGGCGAAGCCGGAAGGCCGACAGCCAGCTTGGTGAGCGTCCTCTTCGAGGCCGGATCGAGCACCGGGTGCAGAAGTTGGTCGAGTTGTTGCGGTTCCACGCGCAGCACCGCTTCGCGCTTGTCGATCAGACCTTCCGCGACCATCTCTACCGCGATGCGAACCGCGGCCGGGCCGGTGCGCTTGCCGTTGCGGGTTTGCAGCATGTAGAGCTTGCCGTCCTGCACGGTGTACTCGAAGTCCTGCACATCGTGATAATGCTTCTCGAGCATGGTGGTGATGTCGCGAAGCTGCTGGTAGACGGCGGGGTTCCATTTATCGAGCTCGGCAATCGGGTGCGGCGTCCGGACGCCGGACACCACGTCTTCGCCCTGCGCGTTCTCCAGGAATTCGCCGTAGAACACTTTCTCGCCGGTGGCCGGGTTGCGGGTGAATCCCACGCCGGTGGCCGAAGTCTCGCCCAGGTTGCCGAACACCATGGCTTGCACGTTGACCGCCGTGCCCAGGTCGTCGGGAATCTGGTTCATCTTGCGATAGTGCTTGGCGCGGTCGTTGAACCAGGAGCGGAAGACGGCGTTGCGCGCGCCGGCGAGTTGCTCCAGAGCCTCCTGCGGAAACGGCTTGCCGGTCTTTTTCAGAACCAGCTTTTGATAGCCTTCGATGACTGCGGCCAGGTCCTGGGCGGTCAGCTCAGTGTCCAGCTTGGCCTTGGTCTTTTTCTTTTGGCCATCGAAGATCGCCTCAAACTCGTCCTTGGGAATCTCCAGCACCACGTTGCCGTACATCTGGATGAAGCGGCGGTAACAATCGTAGGCGAAGCGGGCGTTGTTAGCCTTGGCTTCCAGCGCCTTCACGGTCTGATCGTTCAGCCCCAGGTTGAGGATGGTGTCCATCATGCCCGGCATGGAGAACTTGGCGCCCGACCGCACGCTGACCAGCAGCGGGTTGGCGACGTCGCCGAGTTTCTGGCCCATCCGCCCCTCGAGCGTCTTCAGCGCCTCCATCATCTGCGCGTCGATTTCCGCCGGCACGCTGTTGTTGTTATGGAAGTAGATATTGCAGACTTCCGTGGAAATGGTGAAGCCTGGAGGCACGGGCAGCTTGGCCCGCGACATTTCCGCCAGCCCGGCGCCCTTGCCACCGAGCGTATCTTTCATTTTCCCGTCACCGTCGGCGGTTCCGTTGCCGAACGAGTAGACATACTTCTGCATGCTTTAGCTCCTATGATGTAGTTACAATCTCCGAAAAGTCCGCTATGTTGGAAAACTCCAGTAATAGCGTGCCGAGTAACATCAAGCGATTACGCCGGACGTTATCTTCCGGCGCATTTACTAACACCTTGTCGAAAAACAAATCCACTTTAGGCCGCAGTCGAGAAACCACCGATTCAATCGGCTGGCCCGCGATGCGCCGGTATTCGTCGTACAGATCCCGCTCCGGCCCGTCCTGCAATAACGTCTGATCGATCGCCGCGGAATTGACGCCCTCGAATTTCTGCTGCTCGAGGATATTGCGGATGCGCTTGAAACTGGCGGCGAGCGGTTCGAAATCGGGCGACGACCGCAAACTTTGAATGCGAAGCAGCCGCGCTTCCAGATCGACCGGGTTACTCCAGCCGGCACCCATGGCGGCGTTGACTTCGTCGTACTTGAAGCCGCGAACGTCCTTACAGTAATACCGGATACGATCCTGCAGGAACTCGGCCAGCGCCTTCGCTCCGTCCGTTCCGTCATTCACCAGGGGCGCCAGATCGAGGTCGATCTTGCCTTCCACCAAAATCTTGACCACGCCCTGCGCCGCGCGCCGCAGTGCGAACGGATCGCGCGAGCCGGTGGGGATCAGGCCGACAGTGAAGCAGCCGCGCAGGGTGTCGAGCTTGTCGGCCAGCGCCACCATCTGGCCGGTGCGGTTGCGCGGGATCGCGTCCTCCATGCTCTCCGGTTTGTAGTGATCGTAGATGGCCTGCCAGACCGCGTCCGGTTCGCCTTGCGCGCGGGCGTAAAGGCCGCCGACCACGCCTTGCAGTTCGGTAAATTCCTTGACCAGCTCCGTGGTGAGATCGCACTTGGCCAGCTCCGCGGCGCGCACGGCGTGGGCATCGCCGCCCAGCGTCGTCACCAGCGCTTTCACGCGGTTAGTCTTTTCGAGATAAGTGCCCAGCCTGGCCTGGAAGGTCACATGCGCCAGATCGGGCAGGCGCTCGGCTAGCGATTTCTTCTGATCGGTCTGCCAGAAAAAACGCGCGTCGTTGAACCGCGCGCGCAGCACGCGCTCATTGCCGCGGCGCACGAAACCTTCCGGATCGGACGGAATGTTCATCACCGCCACGAACTGGGGCGCCAGCTTGCCGTGCTCGTCCTCCACCGAAAAGTATTTCTGGTGGTGACGCATCACGGTGACCAGCACTTCCTCGGGCAGCGCCAGGAATTCCGCATCGAAGCTGCCCACGATGGGCGTCGGATGCTCGGTGAGATAAACCAGGGTTTCGACCAGCGCCGGGTCCGGCTTGACGCGCACGCCGGCCAGTTCGGTGTGGATCTTGTGGCGGCGCTCTTCGGCCGAGAGAATCACGTAATTCTCGCGCAGCCGCTGCTCATAATCGGCAGTGGTGACGGCGATCGTGCGCGCGCCCAGCCGGCGATGGCCGCAAGTGACCGCGCCGGAGCGCACGCCCGCCAATTCGAACGGCACCACCTCATCGCCCAGCAGCGCCACCATCCAGCGGATGGGCCGGATGAAGCGCGGGCCGCCCTTGCCGGTCCAGTACATGGTCTTGGGAAAGACGATTTGCAGAATGATGCCGCCGAGCGCTCCGGCAAGAATGTCCCGGGTGGCTTGGCCGGCCACGGTTCTGACGAAAGTGTAGTAATCGCCCTTGGGCGTGGATTCCACCGCCAGCGTTTCCGGCGCCACGCCGTGCTTGCGGGCGAAGCCGGCCACAGCCTTCGGCGGGGCCGATTTGGCGGGACCCAGAACGCGCTCTTCGCTATCGGCCTGGCGCGCCGGCAAGCCTTCGGCGCGGAGCACCAGGCGTCGCGGCGTGGCGTCCAGCGTGACCGAATCGTGCGCAATGTCCAGCTTCTCGAATAGGAGACGCAGACTCTCGAGAGCCGCCGGGATCATCCAATCGGGAATCTCCTCGGTGCCGATTTCGAGCAGGAAAGGAAGAGATGCGAGGCTCATTGCGCCACCTCCGCCACAGCCGGCTGCCGTTGATCGGCCCACGCCTGCGCCACGCCCACCGCCAGTTTGCGCACGCGCTGGATGACTCCGACGCGCTCGGTGACGCTGATGGCGCCGCGCGCATCGAGCGTATTAAAGATGTTCGAGCACTTCAGCACCTGGTCATAGGCCGGCAGCAACGGGAAACGCCGCTTGTCGGCGGCCTTGGGATCGTAGAGCTTCAGCAGGCGCGCCGCTTCGCCTTCGTGCAGCTCGAACAGTTTCCACAGCATGGCGATGTCCGCCATCTCGAAGTTGTAAACCGAATACTGCAGCTCATCCCGATACCGCACGTCGCCGTAGGAAAAGCCCTTGGCCCACTCGATGTCATACACGCTGTCGCGGACCTGGAGGAACGCCGTGAGCCGCTCGAGGCCATAGGTCAGCTCGGCGGGAACCAGATCGAGATCGATGCCGCCGCACTGCTGAAAATAGGTGAACTGGGTGATTTCGAGGCCATCCAGCATCACCTGCCAGCCGATGCCCCAGGCGCCCAGCGTGGGCGATTCCCAGTTGTCCTCTTCGAACTTGATGTCGTGCTTGCGGAGATCGATGCCGATAGCTTCCAGGCTGGCCAGATACTGCTCGATGACGTCATCGGGCGAGGGCTTGAGGATCACCTGGAGCTGCGAGTGCTTGAACAAGCGGTTGGGGTTGTCGCCGTAGCGGCCATCGGCCGGGCGGCGGCTGGGCTGCACATAAGCCACGCGGTAGGGTTCGGTGCCGAGCACGCGCAGAAAAGTCTCCGGGCACATGGTGCCGGCGCCCACTTCCACGTCGTACGGCTCTTGAATGATACAGCCGCGTTCCGCCCAGTATTGTTTCAGCTTGAAGATGATTTCTTGAAACGATGACATCGGTCTGCCTTGTGGGAGGTTACGTTGCGTTCTCCAATAACGGCGCCGTCACCAACCGGCGCTCCACGTGCGATTCGATTTGCTCGACCAGAAAGCGGCGCAGGTCCACCGCGGTGGCCTGACCCCAAACCGGCCCGGCAAGCTGCGACACCGGCGTGCGCAGCATTTGGGCGGCGATGGCTCTGGATTCCGCGCTCAGCTCCCGGCTTGCCGCGCCCATCGTTTTCCGGCAATGGCCGCAAATCAGGCCAGCCCGGTCGCGGCTGAAAAAAGCGCGCTCGGGAGCGTCCGGATCGTCGAGCAGGCTGCCGCAGCTCAGGCAAACGTGCAATTCCGGCAGCCATCCGGAAAGACGAACCGCCCACAGCGAAAAGTAGGCGACGGCCCGCCATGCGCCATTCCCAGCGGCAGTTCGCAAGTAATCCAGCACAGCCAGCAGAAGGCGGAAAAACTTCTCATTCGGCTCCGCGTCGGGCAATATCTGTTCGGTCACCTCCGCGAAGTAATCCAGCGCCACGCCGGCCCAGTAGTCGGACGCCAGCCCGAATTGCGAGCGAATCAACTCGCATCCGTCCAGGCTGACCAGTTCGCGGGTTTCGCGCTGGAAGTACGCCATCCGCACGTATGACAGCCGCTCCAGACCGGACCCGAACGCGTTCTTCGGGCGCCGCGCCCGCTTGGCCACGCCACGCAATTTCCCCTGATCCCGCGTAAGAAAGCTGACTACCAGGTCCGCCTCCCGAAGCGGGTAGGTGCGCAGAACAAGAGCTTCGCTGACGCGCGCTGGCACACGTGGAAATTTCAGAGTAACACAGTTGATTTGCCCGCTTTGGATGGGGCTGCCCGATTGCCCGTCCGTGTAACCTTGCGCACCGGGCAACCCGATCGCAATCATTCGTTCATCGTTATGTAACGGAAATGAAACAATTTAGATGCCGCGCCAATACGCAGGCGGCTTAAAATAGGTTGTATATGATGCGACCAGCCGCTGTTGCCGACCGGGTCGAGCAGCGCCGAACCCGAATCAAGATCCTGAATGGTCCCGCCATGAGTTGTGACGCGGAAGGCTGCCACGCGAAAGCCGCTTATCTATTCCGTGAGGAAGATGGGCCCATCGCAGCGTTTTGCGATGTTCACGCCGACGAATCCGCATCCAGGGCCGGCATCCCGCTGCCGACATCCAAGATCACGATCCTCCGCACCATGTTGGGTTGATCCTATGACGGCGGTTTTCGCCGCGCCCGATCGCGCTCGTGTTTCTTGGGCGGTTCGCGGCGCTGCCGGATGAACCATTCTTGCGAGTTCACCTTTGATTTCGCGCCGCTTTTCCTGCGCGTGTAGACTCCGGTCGTATTCATGTCCCGCGCCTTCACGTTATCGGCCAGATACACCGACAGCACGTTGTCGCGCAGGTGGCGGATCATGGCCGGTTCCCGGATGGGCGCCAGCACCTCCACGCGATGGTCGATATTGCGGGACATCAGGTCGGCGCTGCCGATGTAAATCTCTTCTTCGCCGCCGTTACGGAAATAGAAAACACGGCTGTGTTCCAGGAAGCGGCCGACAATGCTCGAGACTTCAATGTGGTCGCTGACGCCGGGCACGCCGGGGCGCAGGCAGCAGATGCCGCGCACCAGCAACTGGATGCGCACGCCCGCCTGCGAAGCCTTATAGAGCGCGCGGATGATCTTGGGGTCCGCCAGCGAATTCATCTTGAAGATCAGGTGCGCCTTCCCGCCGGATTTGGCGTGCTTGATTTCCCGTTCGATGAGGGCTTCGAACTTGGACCGAAGATTCACCGGCGCCACCAGCAGTTTCAGGTAATCGTCCTTGTGCGAGTAGCCGGTCAGATAGTTGAACAGGTCGCTGACATCGTCGGCTACGGCTTCATCGCAGGTGAACAGGCCGATATCGGTGTACAGGTGAGCCGTGATGGCATTGTAGTTGCCGGTGGAAAGGTGGACGTAGCGGGCGATGCGGTCCTGCTCGCGCCGCACGACTAGGGCCACCTTGCAGTGAATCTTGAGGCCGATCAGGCCGTAGACCACGTGCACCCCGCGGCGTTCCAGCGCACGCGCCCACTCGATGTTGCTCTCCTCGTCGAAGCGCGCCTTGAGCTCGACCAGCGCGGCCACCTGCTTGTCTTCCTCCACGGCTTCGAGCAGCGCCTCCACCACCGGCGCATTGCGGCCCACGCGGTAGAGGCAGGTCTTGATGGCCAGCACGGCCGGATCGCGCGCCGCCTTGCGCAGGAACTCGGTCACCGGCTGGAAGGAATCGAAGGGGTGGTGGAGCAGGATATCGCGATTGCGGATCATGCCGAAAATGTCTTCCTCGTCGGAAACCTCGGCAAGCTCGGGCGGGGTGGCGGGCAGGAACGGCACATCGCGCAGGTCCGGCCGGTCCAGGCCGTGCAGGCTCATCAGGCGCTTCAGGGAGAGCGGCCGCGGCGAGCGGTAGACTTCGCTTGGCCCGATTCCCAGGTTGTTCATGAGAATGCCGAGAATGGGGCCGGGCATGTCGGCGGTGACCAGCAGCCGGACCACGCTCTGGAAGCGCCGCTGGCGAAGACCCTCCTCGACGGTTTCGAGCAGGTCCTCGGCCTCCAGTTCGGTGATCGCCATATCGGCGTCGCGGGTGACGTGGAAGGGATGCGCTTCGAGGATCTCCATGCCGGGAAACAGCACGCCGAGTTGCGCGGCGATCACCTGCTCCAGCCACACCAAGTCGATCCGCCTGGGCCGGCCGCGCTTGGTGGCGGCTTTCGCACTGGGGCTCACCGGCACCAGTTGCGGCAGCGAATCGGGCACTTTGACGCGCGCGAAGTGTTCGTTGCCGGCGCGGTCGCGAATCGAAACCGCCAGGTTCAGGCTGAGATTCGAAATGTGGGGAAAGGGCCGGCCCGGATCGAAGGCCAGCGGCGTGAGCACGGGAAATACGGTTTCGTCGAAATACTTGGCCGCCTCCTGGCGGTGGGTCTCGTTCAACTCGGCGTAGTCGTGCACGAAAATGCCCTGCTCGCGAAGCGCCTCGAGCAAGCGCTCGAGCGTGCGATGGGCCTCGGCCAGCAGCCGCTTCACCTCGCGCCGGATGGCCACCAGTTGCGCCCGCGGGCTCATCCCATCCGGACCCGCCTCGATCGAACCCGCCTCCAACTGCGCCGTCAGGCCGGCCACGCGCACCATGAAGAACTCATCCAGGTTGGAGCCGAGAATCGAAAGGAACTTCACCCGCTCCAGCAACGGGTTGGTTTCATCCTCGGCCTCCTCCAGCACGCGGCGCTGGAACGCCAGCAGGCTCAATTCGCGGTTTACGTAGAGCGCCGGATCTTTCAGGTCGACCGGCGCCGCGGCGGCGGCTTGCTGTGGAGCGCCGGACCCAGCGGCTCTAGCTAGCATCTTCTTGGGCATGGCGGTGCCGCACCTGCGTGCGGCTCTACTAATTTCGCACGAAACCGGTGTGCGGTGGGATACAGAGGGGTGTGCGGCGGTTTGCGGCAAAAGCAAAGGGCGCTCAAAAGCATGCCCCACCTAGTTCGGGTAAGGGTCGCCGGGGCGGACAATCCGAATCTGATGATCGCTGAAAAGCGTGGGCCCGCCTGGTATTTTCAACTTTGGCATGTGGCAGCTCACGCATTTTTCCTGCGCCACGGGACAGACTTTGGCGCGCGGCACGTCCAGGCCGGCCACCGGCGGCGCATCCTGGCTGTGGCACGCCAGGCAATTGTGGTCGTACGCGGCCGCTTCGGGCGCGGGATCGGCGTGGGGATTATGGCAGGCCGTACACCGGATCCGCGGATCGCCGCCCACGAAGCAGCGGCTGTTCGCCAGCCGGTAGGGCTGAAAGCGCACGTTGGCCTCGCCAAACTGGCGCAGCTTGACGATCTCCTCCCAGGTCCGGTGGCACTGGCCGCAAAACCGCGATGTCTGCTCGGCATTCATCTCACCGAGCTTCTTGGGCAAAGGCCCCGCCGTGCCTGCCGCCAGGCTCTTCATGTGAGCGCCGGCGCCCGCGTGGCAGTGCCCGCAATTGAGACCCGGCTCGAGCGATGCGAGCGTCAGCTTGCCGCCGTTCACCGCGCCCGTGCTGTGGCAACCAAAGCAGGCGGCGATCTCCGTGTCCGACGTTTTCCGCCCCATCGCTTCCACCAGATTGTGCGGCTCGATCTTTCCGTTGCCCACCGTGACGCCCAGGCCGTTCGGGCTCGCGTAGTAGCTCACCATGCTTTCGTAAAATCCACCGTCATGCTCCAGCACGAAGGTCTGGTTGTGCACTCCGAAGGCGTAGCGGATCGGCAGGCTGAGCTTGCCGTTCGAGTCGCTCACGGTGTAGGTGCTCCGGTCGCCGTCGCTCTCGATGGTGTAGGTGTAGCCGTTCCTTTCGAACGTCAACTTCGGGTGCGCCCGCAATACGGTCTGGTTGGGAGGCAGTTCCATGCCGATGCCCATGGCCGTCCTGGGCTGCGACTCCGCTTCGGCGCGATGGCAGGTGGCGCAAGCGAATTTAGCGGCCGGCCGCTCAGCCGAATACCCGGCGCCGGCCAGAGCCAGGCACGCCACCGCGGCCAGGCTAGCCCGGCCCACGCGACTCCCTCGCCAGCTTGATCGACGCCTGACGCTCGCGGTGCGCGTCTTCGTAGCGGCCCGCTTCGGAATAGGCGGTGGCCAGCGCAGCGTGGTATCCCAGATCGCCCGGTTCGATCCGCACCGCAGCTTGCAGATGTACGATCGCATCGCTCAAAGCGCCCGTCTCGGTGAGCGCCACTCCGTAAGCATACTGCGCCAGGCCCAACCCCGGCGAGTCTGCGGCCGCCTTCCTGGCCAAAGGCACGGCGGCGGCTGGGTCCCCGGCAAGTCTCAGCCGCAGCGCCATCACCGCGCGCGCTCGCGCGTTGCCCGGATTCACCTCCAACTCCCGCTGCAATTCCGCATTCATGGCCTCCGGGCGGGACTGAAGCAGGTAAGTGGCATACAGATAGTGAACACCGGGGGCGCTGGGGTATTGGCCGAGCAAGGAGCGGAAGGCCGCTTCGGTTTGCTGGGAGTCGCCGGCGATCCAAGCGTAGGCCGTTTTGCCCGCCATCTCGACCAGGTCACGCTGTCCGGCCGGCACTTCCTGCGGGAGATCGGGAATTTCCAAAGCGTTCAGACCGACCCCGGCGATCAGTACGGGATCGTGGATGCCGCGCTCGACGAACGTCTTCAGCTCATCGCGCGCCCGGTCGAAAGCGCCCGCCCGCGTCAGCAGCAGCGCCCTGTGGAAGCGCGCCACCTGTTCCACCTCGGGATCCAGCCGGGCGCCGGATGCGAACCCGCGTTCGAGATGCTCGAGCGCGCCATCGTACTGGCCGGTCTCGTATTCGCAGAGGCCCAGAAACGCCCATCCCGCCGGCACTTTTGCGTCCAGCTTGGTGAACTCCGCGAAGGCTTGCCGGGCATCGGCGAACTGTTGCGATTGGTACGCCAGCAGCCCGAGGAACCACCAGCCTTCCAGCCAGGCTGGTTTCTCCCGAACGGCTTGCCGGTACAGCTTGAGCGCCGAAGGAACGTCGTCGGCATCGCGCGCCGCGGCTGCGCGGGATTCGAGATCCTGCGCTTGTGCACCCGCGGCGCCAGCGGCTAGGCTCGAACACACCAGCAAACAGACCCCGATTCCGCGTGGCATGGCGACCCTCCCCACTACCACTAGCTGATGCCGGACCCGGCCGGAGCGTTACTTCTGCGGCACCGCGACTACGTGACACTATGTGCGTTTGCGCACAGCTCTCGTAGCGCCGGCGGTGCGGCGCGGTGCCCGCGCGATATCAATGCGGCTGATTCACGCCGCTGCGTTGGTACCGCTCCAGGGTGGCGCGCAGGCTCTGCGCCAGCTCCCGATTGTTGGCTTGCAATGCCAGGTCGAGCGCGCGCTTGGTGGTCTCGATGGCCTCGTTCCTGCGGCCGGCCAGGCTGTATGCCGAGCCCAGCGCGGCCAGGCACTGCCAGTCCTTGCCGCCAGAGAGTTCCACGGCCTTTTCCAACTGGGGAATGGCGGCGGCTGCGTTGCCTCCGCGGACCAGCACGTAGCCGAGGTTAAAGCGGTATTCGGCCGAAGCTGGATTCAACTCGACGGCTTTTTCCAGATGCGCGCGCGCTTCTTCGGCGCGGCCCGCTTTCGCCAGAATGAATCCAAGTTTGTTGTGCGCGTCGGCGGATTCCGGAGCTATGGCCACGGCTGTCTCGAGATGTTCGATGGCTTCGGTGCGCTGGCCCTTCTCGAACAGCGCGGTTCCCAGATCGGCTTCCAGGGCGGGATTCGTGGAATCGAGCGCCGCGGCCTTGCGGTAATTGGCGATGGCACCATCCAGATCGCCGGTTTGCGCCTGCGCCAGCGCCAGATCGGCGAAGGTGACCGCCCGCGTTGGATTCAGCTCGCTCGACTTGCGATACTCAGCGACGGCGCCGCGCAGGTCGCCCGTCTCGCTCAGCGCAAAGCCCAGGTTGAAGTGAGCCTTGTCGTCGTCGCTATCCAGATCCAGGGCCTTGCGCCACTCCGGGATGGCCTCGCCGAACCGGTTGTTCTTCATCAGCTTGAGGGCCACGTTGAACAAGCGATAAAATTCGGTGGCGGGCGCCTCGATCCGCTCCAGGCCGCCCCTCGGGATGTTCATGAACTCGGGAATGTTGGCTGCCCGATTCGCGGCAGTGGTTTCGTCGATCAGGATCGCCGGGCTATCGTTGCCGTTCTCGTCGATGTGGGTGAGATAGAGTTGCGTGTACAAATTGCGCCCCTTCGACGAGAAGACCAGCCAGCGCCCATTTGGCGAGAAACTGTGCCACGAGTTCATGATCTTTTGATTCGAGTTCAGACGCCGCGCGACGCCGCCCTGCGCGGGGACGATGTACAAATGGCTGTCCGGACGCATCAGCAGGCCGGACTTGTTTTGTACGAACACGATCCACTTGCCGTCGGGCGAGACCTTGGGGAAGTTGTTGCTCATCCCGTTTTCCGAGGCGCCGGCGATCTTCTCCGGTTGGCCGCCCTTGCCGTTGTTGAACGGAATGCGGTAGAGGTCGTACTGGATCTGGGTTTCGTTCGGATCGTTGGCGTAGCGGGACTTCGGCTGTCCCGGAGGATACGGGTCGCGCGCCTTCGCCCTGGAAAACACCAGGTAGCTGCCATCCGGACTCCAGAACGCGCAAGCCTGGACGTACGCGGGGTCGTCGGCGCCGGGAAGCGGCTGCAACTTACCGGTCTCGCGGCTATACCACGCCAGCACGCCTCGCGTCGGATAGAAGACCTGCACGAAGCCATAGGAGGGATAAAAGCCCTGGTAGAGCCTGTCGCCCAGATGCCGGCTGCCCGAACCGGGCACCTCGACGGAGGTCACCACGTACTTCCCGTCCGGCGAAACCTGCGACATGAAGCCGAACCGCTGCGGCGTGTTCTCGGTAAACTCGGCCCACTTGATGACGCGTTCCTTGCTGATGGAGCTCACCTTCTGGAGCGGCAGCAGAGCGTACAGCCCCTTATTGTTGTTGGGACCATCCACGTCGAGCCCAATCGTCTTCCCATCGCGCGAGATGGAGTGGCAGTTGGCGCAAGTGGGCAGATTCTGCATCATGATGGCGCTTTTGGGCTCGTCGACGTAGCGCAGGCGCCATTTGATCATCGGAAGCAGCGAATCCGGCAGAGGCTGGATGATGCCCTTTTCCCCTTGTCCGTTGGAATCGAGCAGCGGCACGTCGCGATAGAAGATCGGCGCGCCCACCGGATCGGTGGATGTTTCAATGCTGACTTGCCCGCGCGAGACGGGCTGGGTTGCATTGTCGTCGCGGCATCCGGTGATGACTACCGACGCCCGCTGCCGGCTGGAGCGCGCCTTGATGGCCGCCCACGTGGCGGGGTCCGGTTTCCAGGTATGCGCCGCGGCCTGCTCGGGGCTGAGCGCGGGCGGCACGAAGCCGACATAGCTGTCATCGATCTCACCCACGCGCATCAGCGCGCCGTGCGCCGTCGCGTGGACCGGCGGGCGATCATCCCCGAAAGTGACGTCGATCGCCCACGAATGCGCGCTCTCGGCGGCGTCGCGCCACAGGAACGTGGGCGCGGTAATATCGGGCGGAAAGAGGGAGCCCTCGTTCGGGTAGTCCACCGTGATGCCGGCAAGCGAATTCGCGGCGGGCTGATCCGTGGCGGACGGTGGCTGCGGCGAGTAGCCTTTCACCAGAAAGACCGAAATCGCGCAAGCAAGTCCGGCCAGGGACAGATAGACGGGCGTTCTCACTGTGGACCCCTCTAGCCGTAAGCGTATCACGCATACACGCCCGGTTTGGCTCCCATCTTCACGATTCCGTAACCCAGGTCGCCGCCGAACAACGGTATAAAGGATGAGGGACTCCTCGTCCCAATCCAGCGGCAAGCGAGAAGCGAGTGACACCAACGGCAGAGCCGATCATCCAGGCCCGCGCGATCGAGAAGTTCTACGGGCCGCCCGAGGCACGCATCCAGGTGCTGGCAGCCACCGACCTGAACGTGTATCCCAGCGAGATTCTGGCGCTGCTCGGGCCATCGGGCTCGGGCAAATCCACCATGCTGCGCATGCTTTCCGGGCTGGCTTCGCCGTCGTCGGGGCAGGTGCTGTGGCACGGCCAGCCGGTGGTGGGCCCATGCCCGAACGTCTCCATCGTCTTCCAGAGCTTCGCGCTGTTCCCGTGGCTGACGGTGCTCGAAAATGTGGAAGCGCCGCTCAGGGCGCGCGGCATCGCGGCGACGGAGCGCATGAAGCGCGCTCTGCGGATCCTCGATTCGGTTGGCCTGGACGGCTTCGAGCAGGCCTATCCCAAGGAGCTCTCCGGCGGCATGAAGCAGCGCGTCGGCTTTGCCCGTGCGCTGGTGGTGGAGCCGGAAGTGCTCTTCATGGACGAGCCTTTTTCCTCCCTCGACGTGCTCACCGCCGAGAACCTGCGCTCGGAGCTTCTCGAGTTATGGGACGGCAAGAAAATGCCCACGCGCGCCGTCTTCATCGTCACTCACAACATTGAAGAAGCGGTGACGTTGGCCGACCGGGTGGTGGTGCTGGGGAAGAATCCCGGCCACGTCCGCACCGATTTCCGGGTGGCCATGCCGCGGCCGCGCGACCGTCACGATCCCCATTTCCTCGAGACCGTGGATTACATTTACCGCGTGCTCACGCAGCCCGACCTGGTGCCCACCCCGATGCCCGAGCCGGAAGCCGCTCCGGCGGCGGCCGGTGCGGCGCATGCCAAGTATCCGATGTTGCCGCACGCGCGCCCCGGCGGAATCGGCGGCCTACTGGAGCTGCTGGGCGACCGCGGTGGCCGCGACGATATCTATCACCTGGCGGGCGATCTGGCCTTCGAGATCGACGACCTGCTGCCGATCGTCGAAGCCGCCTCCCTGCTCGGTTATATCAATGTGAAGGAAGGCGACGCGGAGCTGACGCCCGAAGGGAAGCGTTTCGCCGAGGCCGGCATCCTGCGCCGCAAGGAACTCTTCCGCGTGGCCGCCGAGCGCGTTCCTCTCATTCGCCAGATCAATCGCGCGCTGGCCAGCAAGTCCGACCACGCCATGCCCGCCGATTTCTTTCACGACCTGCTGGACGAGCATTTCAGCGAAGAGGAAACCGAGCGGCAACTCGAAACCGCCGTCACCTGGGGCCGCTACGCCGAGCTGTTCGACCGCGATTCCTCCGGCCGTTTTTTCATTCCCGAAGAAGCGCCGCAGCCGGCTGGCAATGAGGCGGGCGGCCACTGATGGCTTTTCCGCAACTGGGCCGGTCGCTGATACGCGAGCGCAGTTGGTCCGTCCTGGTGGACGTGCTGGTGTTCGCGGCGATCCTGGCGGGCATCTATGCGGTGCTATCCACGGTGAGGTATTGGATGGGGGTGGTGACGCCGGCCGCCCATATTTCGCGGTCGCCCGCGGCGCTGCCCGCTTATGCCTTCTACTCCCTGATGCGGATGGCGGTGGCCTACGTGCTGAGCCTGGTGTTTGCCGTCGCCTACGGTTACATCGCCGCTTATAACCGGCGCGTGGAGATGGTGATGATCGCCGTGCTGGATATCTTGCAGTCCATCCCAGTGCTGAGCTTTCTTCCCGGCGTGATGCTCTCCATGGTGGCGCTGTTCCCCACCCGGCAGTTGGGCGTGGAGCTGGGTTCGATCGTGCTCATCTTCACCGGCCAGGTGTGGAACATGGCGTTCAGCTTTTATTCCTCGCTCAAATCCATCCCGCGCGAGCTGCGCGAGGCCGCCCTGATCAACCGTTTCAGCGCCACCCAGCGCTTCGTGGAACTGGAGCTGCCGTTCGGCACCATCGGCCTGGTGTGGAACTCGATCGTCTCCGTGGCCGGCGGGTGGTTCTTTCTGATGGCTTGCGAAATGTTCGTGCTGGGGCCGCACGATTTCCGCCTGCCCGGCCTGGGCTCCTATTTACAGACGGCATCGAGCGCAGGCGATACGGCTGGAATTCTGTGGGGGCTCACCGCTATGATCGCGGTGATTGTGCTGCTCGATCAACTGCTGTGGCGGCCCGCCATCGCGTGGTCGGAAAAATTCAAGATGGAGCAGGTGGAGAGCGCCACCGAAGTCACGTCGCCCATTCTGCACTTGTTGCGCAACGCGGACGTCACGCGCTGGGTGGAGAAGCGCGCCGTGGAGCCGCTCTGGGAACGGCTCACCACCAGCCCTCCGCGCGTGACCACAGTGCCGGCCGCCCGGACGAGACACCGCGGCCGAATCGTCGGCTTCGTTCTGCTGGTGGCGCTGGCGGTGGCCGTGCCATACCTGCTGGTGAAAGCCGCGCTGCTGTTGAAAGGCCTTCACAGCGCGGAGCTGGTGGCAACTCTGCGGGCAGCGGGGGCGAGCTTCGGACGCGTGGCCGCCTCGCTCGGAATCGCGTCGCTGTGGGCCATTCCGGCGGGAGTCGCCATCGGCTTCAACCAGCGATTGTCGAAAGTGGCGCAGCCGCTGGCGCAGATTGCGGCCTCGGTTCCCGCCACCGCGCTGTTCCCGGTGGTGCTGCTGGGGCTGGTGCGGCTGGGTGGCGGGCTGGGCGTGGGCTCCATCATCCTGATGCTGCTCGGCACCCAGTGGTACATCCTGTTCAACGTAATCGCCGGCGCCATGGCCATCCCCACCGAGTTGCGCGAAGCGGCTTCGGTTTTCCGTTTCACCCGCTGGCAGCGCTGGCGGACGCTGATCCTGCCGGGCATCTTTCCCTACCTGGTTACGGGGCTGGTGACTGCCTCGGGCGGCGCCTGGAATGCCAGCATCGTGGCCGAGTATTTTCACTTCCAGGGCAAGACCATGAGCACGTTAGGGCTGGGCGCGCAGATCAGCGCCGCCACCGATTCCGGCAACAGCCAACTGCTGCTGGTTTCCACTATGGTGATGGCGATGCTGGTGGTATGCGTCAACCGCCTGGTGTGGCGCCCACTGTACCACCTGGCCGAATCGCGATACCGGCTGGACAGTTGAGGCACCCGTGTTCTACGAGCACCCGTTCTCGCTTACCTGCTGGTGAACGGCCTGCGCGGTGCGGCCGAGTTGATCGACGCCATCTGCCAGGAACTGTTCGGGCAGATGATTGAAGTGTTGGGCGCCACCGGGTAGACCAGGTACCCGGCGTTGGCGAAGAGCGGGGGGTCTGGCAGGCGGTGTTGGGGCTGCAGTACGATGTAGTCAATGCCGGCGGCTCCATACTTGGGCATGTCGGCGGGATGGAAGCCTGGGGCCATGGTCTCGGACCAGCGGAGCCACCACTGCTCGCCGAACTGGCGGACGAAGTTCACCTGGCCGCCGCCTTTCCAGTCCACGTAGACGGCGCGCAGGGCTTCGGAACGGAAGACGCCTGGGGCGAGCGAGCGGCCGGCATCGGGGAAGAGGAAGACGGCATTCCGGGCGGTGCAGTGGGCGGCCCAGTCGGAAAGCTGGCGGAGTTCCGGCGTATCGAGGCGCGGGTAGTTGACTACACCGCCGGCGAACGGGATGAGGAGGAGCGCGGCGGCGCCGGCCAGCGGGGCGACGCGGAAGCGCACGGCGGCCGCGGCGGCGACAGCCACCAGCAACAGCACCGCGACGCGGCGCCACTGGTAAGGTTCGGTGACCACAGGCTGGAGCGCCAGCCAGCACGCCACGGCGAACCACGCCGCCGATGCCAACCACCGGCGGGCCAGCGCGGCGTGCGCGGCGGCCACGGCGGCCAGAAACTGCATCATCAAGGCCAGGAACAGCAGCAGGCGCATGGGCTGGAGTTGCGGCATCAGCACCCAGCGGGCGCGCTCCAGCAGCAGCCAGGAAAGCGGCATGCTGGCCAGGCCCAACAGAGGCAGCCCCAATACGAACGCGCGCAATTCGGCGGGGATCCTGCGGCGAATGCGGAACCACGCGGCGGCGAGCGCGGCGGCGAGAATCAGATGGTGAACGATGTAGCGGAGCGGCCAGGCGGAGAGCCAGATATAGGACGCACGCAGCCGCTGCAGTTGCTCCTGCGGCGCGCCGATGCGTCCCCAGAAGGGCTGCTGGGCGGCGCCGTCCTGGTGGGCTGCGGCTAACGCCAGAAGCGCCGCTGCCAGGGCCAGCGGAAGCCAGGCCCACCATTGGCGCCGGCGGAAGGTCAGCACGGCAAAAATCGCCAGAAACCCGAGCGTGGTGGGTGGATGATACAAAAACGCGCATGCCGCGGCGATGCCGGCGGCGAAATAGCGCCGGTGCGCGGTGAGGCCGATGGCGAGCAGAACCAGCGGCAGCGCGAAGGCGCGCGGGGTGGGCTCATATTCGACGGTGAGCACGGCGGGACCGGCGATGGCCGCACCCAGCGAACAGAGCGCCGCCACCAGCACAGCCGGCCCCAGTTCGAGCCCGGCCGCGGTGGCCATCAGTATCAATCCCCAGATGCCCACGGCGCGGAAACCGATCTGCTGGAGCGCCAGCACAGCGCCGAAACCCAGTCCGGTAAAGCTGCGCAGGGCAAGCGCGACCTCATCGTAGAGCGTATAGCCGACGTGGGGGTGCTGGGCCAGAATGTCGTTGCGCAGCACGGCCGGGTCGCGCAGATGTTCCAGCATCGGCGTCCAGATCTGCGAATCCTGCTGGAGCCAGGTGTGGCCGGGGAACAGGAAGAAGGTCGCCAGCGCCAGCGCGGCGGCGGCCACTCGAAGCCGCATCATTTGGCGGGAGTCTTTTCGATCTGCTGCCGCACCCAGACGCGGTTGGGGTCGAGCGCCAGCGCTTTGCCGAATGCCTGCCGGGCTTCGGCATCCTGATTCTGCTTCCGCAGGGCGATGCCGAGCCAGAGCCAGGCTTCGGCGTTGCGCGAGTCGAGGTCGATGGCCTTGCGGAAATCGGCGACAGCCTCGGCGGCGCCGCCACCAAGCTGCGCCGGCAGATAGTAATTGCCCACGCCGCGCGCCACCCAGACCGGCGAAGATTTGGGGGCCAGCGAGACGGCCTTGTTGACGGCGTCCTTGGCGCGCGGTCCGTAGCTCAGGCCGCTCAGCATGTCGGTGATGGCCTGGCCGCAGAGGGTGGCCAGGACGCGATAGTCTTCCGCGTCATCCGGCTTGAGGGCGATGGCCTGGTCCGCCGCCTGAATGCCGCGGATGGCGGCCTGGTGCGCGGCCTTCTTGTCGTGCGTCTCGATCTCCACTTCGGCGAGATAAGACGACGCCAAGGCCACGCGGAATTGCGCGGCGGCATCCTTGGGCGCCTTGGCGGCGGCAGCGGCGGCCTCATCGACCAGGCGCTCCAGGGCGGGCCGGTCTTGCGCGTCACGGGCCAGTTCGAGCGGCGACAGGGTGCCGGCGAAGAAGCCCGCCATCAGTAAGTGCACAATCATAGCGATTTCAAACCGTCACAAAGCCGCCACCTTGCGGTGCACCAGCAGAAAATACAAACCGAGCGACGCCAGCAGCAAGCCATTGACGGCCAGCACGGTAGGAGCCGTAAATATTGGGACGAGCCAGCCCACCACCAGGTTTCCCATCGGCATGCCGCCGCGAAACGCGAAATTGTAGGCGCTCATCACGCGGCCGCGCATTTCGTTGGTGGTGATCAACTGCACCAGCGAGTTGACCATGGCGAAGACGCCGACCATGGATGCGCCGTTCAGGAAGAGCAGGACGAAGGTGAGCGCCAGCGAGCGGGAGAGCGCGAAGCCGGAGACGCCGACGCCCATCAGGATCAGCATGCACAGGGCGATTCTTCCTTTGTGCCCCACGTTGCCCAGACCGGCCACGGCCAGCGCGCCCAGCACGGAACCGACTCCGGCGACGGAAAGAAACATGGTGTAGATTTCCGGCCCGCGGTGAAAAACCTGTTTGGCGAAGATGGGCAGGAAAGTGCGCGAAGGCACGCCCAGCGCGGTCATCGAGAAAGCCAGCACCATCAGCGCTTCCATGGTGCCGTGGCGGTGGATGAAGCGGAAGCCGTCTTTCATGCTCTCGAGGACGCTCTCGGCGGTCTTTTCGGGGATCATGCGGATGTGCAGCAGGCTGAGCGAAATGATGGGAGCCAGAAAGGAGAGTCCGTTGAGGCCGAAGCACCAGGCATTGCCCAATTTCACCATAGCCAAGCCGCCCAGCATGGGGCCGATCACGGTGGCCGTGTTGAACTGGATGGAATTGAGCGCGATGGCGTTGGGCATGTCTTCTTTGTTCACCAGGGTGGGAATCAGCGCCAGGTATGCCGGGCCGCCGAACGCTTGCGCGAAGCCGGAGACAAAGGAAAGGCCGAGGATGTGCCATACGTGCACCACGTGGAATAAGACCAGGATGGTGAGCGTGAAAGCCGAGGCCATCTGCACCCACTGCGAGGCGAGCAGCACGCGGCGGCGCTCGAAGCGGTCGGCGATCACGCCGCCGAACAGGGAGAAGAGGAAGATGGGGATGCCGCCGAGGAACATGTCGAGACCCAGCAGGAAACCGGATTTCGACAGGTCGTAGACCAGCCAGGCTTGCGCCACGATCTGCATCCAGGTTCCGATGCTGGAAGTGCAGGCGCCCACCCACATGAGGCGGAAGTCGCGATATTGGAATGCTTTGAAGACCCGGCGCAGCACGGTGAAGAAGGGCGGCGAGCGGACAAGCCCGTATAGGGGATTGTAGCAGCTTGGCTCGCGGGAAAGCTGGCGCGAGGATACACGAAACGTGCGTCTACGGGAGGGAAAGGGAAGGCTGACGGCACAAATGTGCACGCACTGAACGGTTCAGCCTTGCTTGGTTTCCCCGATAGCAGAATCCTGAGCTTATTGCAGATTGCAATTCACCAGGTTGAGAGGTTCCCTTCTTCGTTGATTTGGTGCCCGATAACACGATGGGCACGCTACAGCCTGGGGCGCGCGATAGTACTGTTGGGTCAGGCGCGGCACCAGCATGTAGGATGTTTTTGCGCCCTGCCGCGGCGAGATTTGGCCGAAGGCAGATGAAAGACACATTGACTTTTGCTCGCTCCGTGTTTATGTTAGTTGACGTCGAACTTGCGCAGTTTTGTGGAGCGCGGGCGAACCAAAGGAAATGGGCAGCGAACTCGTAAAGATTCCATTCGAAGGCGAAACCGTTGATGCGGAGGACGTCACCTTTGATGCTTCCGGACCGATGCAGTGTTCGTTCCGGCTCGCCGATGGAACAACGATTAACCTGGAGCACGCCATTAAGAAGATCTATCGGCTGTGCGATAAGAAGAAGGAGGACGGATCTCCCATCTACATGCTGATGGGTCAGACCGCCATTGCCATAGTCAAAACTCCAGATCAGACGAACGCAAAGGGTTGAGTCTATGATTTTCGTGGCTGAAACCGTTTTCGCCATTACGACCATTTGCACGACGGCGCGCCGGCGGCATGTCGTTGCGGAGCCATACTGCATTTCGAACATCGCTACAATCTCGAATAGCTTCTCGGTTTCTACCGGAATCAGCTTGGGGCAAACAGTGACTAACGAAATTGAAGATATCGACGGCGTTCAGGGCGTGTCCATCAAGCAGGCAGGGGACTCGTATGCGGTCAATGTTGTCATGGAGACAATCGATTTCGAGAGTTTCCAAAAAGTTGTAGCGAAGGAACTGGAGCTATTCGACAAGTATCCTGGCCTACGATTTGATTTTAATATCGACTTCGCGCAAAACGAGGAATCCAACCTGGGATTGAATGCCGCGTGAAGATCAGCACCGAGCCAAGGCCGAGCGAAACGAGCAGTTCGCGGATCAGTTAGACCTATCCGACGTAGTGCAGGAGAACTGGGCGGTAGTCGCTGCCTTTTATGCGGCGCTGCACTACACTGAGCAGTTCTTTGTCGCAGCTGACGGAACCTCTTGTTATGGGCACGAAGAACGAAACAATAGATTCAAGTCCGATTTTAGAATCAGGGCAGCATACCCGAGTTTTGAGTTCCTATACTCCCTGAGCAAGAAAGCCAGATACCACTGCGATCCTTTGCCGCTATCCGTATATCAAAAACAGGCAAAGCCGCGTCTGGCGGCCGTCAAGAGGCAGATGGATTTTGCCATCCAGAAACTGAGGCAGTAGCCGAACCATAGTCACTTCACGCTAGCAACTCCAGTCCTGTCCATGCTGAGCTGCGATCCCCGCCTCCACCGCCAGTGCAGCCCGCAGCCTCTTGGATCTCAGACGCTACCCGCTGGCGCAAGGTTGCGGATTGCTTCACGGCGCGGCTCTCCGTTATCGTGAAGAGACAAGTGCCATCTCAAGCAGAACCCGAACAGCCAGGCAAGGTTCGCGTGAATCACCTGGCGAAGATCAAGCAAAGCGGTGGGAGGATTGCCGCGCTCACGGCGTACGACTTTCGCACCGCCCAACTGCTGGACCAGGCTGGAATCGACATGATCCTGGTGGGCGACTCGTTGGCCAACGTGGTTCTGGGCTACCCGACCACCTTGCCGGTGACGATGGACGAGATGCTGCACCACGCCAAGGCGGTGGCGCGCGGCGTGGCGCGGGCGCTGACGGTGGCGGACATGCCGTTCCTCTCGTACCAGGCCGGCATGGACGACGCGGTTCGCAATGCAGGCCGGTTCTTGAAGGAGGGCGGCGTCGAGGCGGTGAAGGTGGAGGGCGCCGGCCCGGTTCTGGCCGTGGTCGAGAGGCTGGTGGAGGTGGGGATTCCGGTGCTGGGGCATCTCGGGTACACGCCGCAATCGGTCCACCGGTTCGGCAGCAACATCGTGCAAGCGAAGACGGCGGCGCGAGCGGGCGAATTGCTGAATGACGCGATCGCGCTGGAGGGCGCGGGGGCCTTCGGCGTGGTTCTCGAGTGCGTGCCGGCCGAGGTGGCGCGATTGATTACCCAGCGGCTGACCGTGCCGACCATCGGCATCGGCGCCGGCCCGTTTTGCGACGGCCAGATCCTGGTGCTGCACGATGCGCTGGGGCTGACGCCATGGAGCCCGCGCCTGGCCAAACGCTATCTCGAGTTGGGCGGAATGATCGCAGACGCTGCCGCGTCGTACATCCGCGAGGTCCGGGAAGGGGCGTTTCCAGCGGCCGAGCACTGCTACGAAATGCCGGAAGACGAACTGCGCGCGCTGGCGGTGGATGAGGAAAGCGGAGAGCGGAAGGGCTGCTGACGCGGCGGGCTTGACGCGGAAAGCCGGGCCGGGCATGCCCGGCCCCTACGGCTGACGCGAGGGCCGCATCTTTCCACGCCAACTGACGCTCGCAGCTCCGAATCGGGCCACGAGCGTCAGCAAGCGAGTTCATGCTCAACGAGGGGACGCCGCTTCCGGCCGCTCAGTTGTAGGTTGCGTCGATGGAAGTGGACACGTATGCCTCCGCGAATCCGAAATCCAGATTCGGTATAGTCACGCTCACCGGGTTGGTATAGTTGCTTACTGCCAGGCTGCCGATGCCAGCCGGGAGGGACAGCAACACGGCTGGCGGAACTGTGAACGTTTCGGCGCTCACCGGAGCATCGCAAATGAAGGAGGCGCTGAACAAGGAGTTCGAGGACGCCGAACTCCCCGAGATTCTAGCGTAAGTGCCGCTGGCGCCCCCGGTCCAGGTGGTCGTCACACCGCTTGCGCGGGTGACCGTCCCATCGGAGCTCGCATTGGTCCATACCAGCGGGGTGAGAAAAGCCACGCTGGCGGTGAAGGCTCCAACGTCGGCTCCGCCCGAACCGTTGAATATGTAGGTTCCGCCCGAAGCGGGAATCGTGAAATTTGGTATGCCGAGTAGTCCGAGGTTGTCAGCGGTGTAGATTCCCTTTTGGAACTCGTCCAACTGGACGGTTCCGTTAGGTGGTCCGGTTACGGTGATGGTGCCGGCTTCCAGATAAGTGAAGGTGGGTAGATTGCCCAGGTTCGTCGAACTGGACTGGCTGACGACACAGCTTCCCAGCGAAGGCTGGCTGTTGCTCTCGGACCCGAACGAGCTGCCGCTGATGCTATCGAAAACCGCGGCTGCCGCATCCGTAACCCCGGAGGAATCGGTCAATTGCTCGACCGCGACGAAGCCGAACCTGACGGTGCCCTTGCCTGACAGTGTGCCCTCTTCAATCGGGCTGACTATGGAGAGCGGATCGACGCAGGTGCCGCCGCCAGCGGCGATCGGTAGCGTCACAAAATTGCTGGACAGGGCACTGCTCCCCGTGCCGGTCACCGCCGACACTGAAACCGCGCAGCCGGTGGGCGCGTTTGCCGGGACGGTCACATTGATTTGATCGACCCCCTGATACGGCGACCTCCCCTGATACAAAAGCTCCGTCGCGGGCACCTGGACGCTGCCGAAATAAAACGCCGTAATACCGCTGAGGTTATCGTAGTGCGTGGGCGGGCCGATGTCCGTGTTATTGGGATCGGCGCCATCGCCCGCGCCCCAAAAAACGATATTCTCGCCGGGCTTTGCCGAGTTGGTGGTGGTGATGAGCTTGCCCGTCGTGTTGTCGGTCGCAGCGGCCAGACCGCCGCCGTAATTGTCGAATCCAAAGGCGTGGGCCACGATCTGGATCGGAAACGGTGCGCTGGGCACATTATTGTATGACACCGTGATGGTGCCGGTTCCCACGGGTGTAGTGGACGGAATCACCACGGCAACCACGGTGGGAATCGCGTAGTAAAACACAGGGTGCACAGTGGTGCCGTTCACGATAAGCGAGACGCTGGCGCCGTTCAGGGTGTTGGGCAGGGCATTGGCGGGGTCTTGCAGAACCGCTTGGCTCCCTGGCTCAGCCAGCGCGCTGCCCAAGATGATGACCAGCGTGCCGGGTGCGATGCCGTAGTTAGGCGCACCGGGCAGGATGTAGCTGTAGTTGTTCTGCACCATGGTGATCTGCGGAGCGGCAGGCCCGCCCAAAGTCACGATGCCTGTCTGGAGCTGCTTCCCGGAGTTATTGTAGGTGAAAAACTGCAACGTGATCGAGCCGCTGCTGGCAGCCGTCACCAGGAGCGCGGCGTAATTGCCGCCGTTGGTTTGCACCGCGATCACTTCGTTGGGCACCAGGCTGCTGTCGGGGATCGGCGTCGTCGAGTACTGTTGCCCTGCGAGGACTTGCCCGAGGTCGCCAGTCGAGGCAAGCTCGCTGAACGAGTTGCCGAATGCCGTGGTAAGGTCGGCCAACATGGCGTTGTTCACGGGAGCGATGTTGGTGCCCGGGTTGAAAGTGATGTCGCCGCCCGACGAGACGACGGCGCCGGTGTCCAAATTCAGGTTGTTTTGCGCCAAGGCGGCCAGCGGCAGTGCTAACGCCAAAGCAGCGATGGCCAAGGTCCGAAATAGTTTGTTCATGGTCTCCTCCTACAGAATATTGTGAGTGCCGGACTTATTACATATCTTTAACGCAGCAGAACCAGACAAAATGGCGCAAACTCATCCTTGGGGACTAAGCCAGCTTGCTGGAAGATATCACGTACAGTCCCCGGAAGCAAGGCGGGGGCTTGGCTCGCTTGGCTCATACGCGCGCGACATAGGATTCGAGGGTTCATTGGTTTTCGCAGGGAATGTGGCGCTGGTTCGGGAAGACAACGGCAAGCTAAAGCATGCCCCACCTGGATGCTACACTGATCGGTGGTGTCGTTCGAGCAGATCCTGTTCGCGGTGGATGAGACGGGCATCGCGCTGGTGACCATCAACCGGCCGGAGAAGCGCAACGCCCTTTCGCGAGCGGTGGTTAGGGAATTAGGCGCGGCATTCGGCCGGGTCGCGGAGGATCCGGCGATTCGCGCGGCGATCATTACCGGCGCGGGCGATACGGCCTTTGTGGCGGGGGCGGATATCGGCGAACTCGCGGGTCTCTCGGGCGTGGAAATGCGCCAGTACGCGCTCGACGGACAGCGCGTGCTGCGGCGCCTCGAGACGGCGGGCAAACCGTCGGTGGCGGCGGTGAACGGGTTCGCGCTGGGCGGTGGGCTGGAACTGGCGATGGCGGCCACGGTGCGGGTGGCATCGGAGAATGCCAGGCTGGGGCAGCCGGAAGTGAAGCTGGGGATGATTCCGGGCTTTGGCGGGACCCAGCGGCTGCCGCGGCTGGTGGGACGCGGGCGCGCTCTCTGGATGCTCGAATCCGGCGAGCCGATTGACGCGGCCGAGGCCTGGCGGATCGGCCTGGTGAACGCGGTGACGCCGCAAACCGAGTTGCTCGGCGCCGCGCGCGGCTGGTTGGAAAAGGTATTGCGGAACGGTCCGCTGGCCGTGCGGCTGGCGATGGAAGCGGTGGATACGGGCCTCGACTGTAGCATGGAAGAAGGGCTGCAACTGGAGGCGGCGCTTTTCGGATTGAGCGGGTCCAGCGAAGACTGCCGCGAAGGCACGCGGGCGTTTCTCGAAAAAAGGGCGCCGGCGTTTACGGGGAAGTAATCTATGTCGAAAGTATGGGAAGGCCAGCTAAGTGCGGCGGGGCTGCGATTTGTCATCATCGTTAGCCGCTTCAACAGCTTTATTACGGACCGCCTGCTGGCGGGCGCGATGGACGCGTTGACGCGCACGGGCGCGGCGGCGGACCTGATCGAAATCGTCAAGGTGCCGGGGTCCTGGGAGATCCCGCTGGTGGCCGCGGAAGTGGCGCGGTCGCACCGTTATGACGCGGTGATCTGCCTGAGCGCGCTGATTCGCGGCGATACGCCGCATTTCGACTACATTGCCGCCGAAGCCGCCAAGGGGATCGCGCACGCCAGCCTGGAGACGGGCGTCCCGGTGGCCTTCGGGGTGCTGACCACCAACACGCTGGAGCAGGCCATCGACCGGGCCGGCGCCAAGGGCGGCAACAAGGGGTTCGACGCCGCCATGAGCGCCATCGAAATGGCCAATCTGTTGCGCGCCATGCGCCAGGCCAACTAATGCCTGCTCGCCGCAGGTCGCGCCAGCGCGCCTTGCAGATCCTTTTTCTTTGGGATGCGCGCCGTCAGCCGCCGGACGAGGCGATCGACGCGTATTTCGACACCTTGTACGCCGAAGAACACCCGGAGCGCGACGAGTTCGCCATCAGCCTGCTCAAAGGCGCCATCGCCCACATCGAGGAAGTGGACGGGCTGATCAGCCGCCACGCCGAGCACTGGCGGATGGAGCGAATGCCGGCGGTCGATCGCAACATCCTGCGGCTGGGGGTTTATGAACTGCTCCACGGCGCCACGCCCGCCGCGGTCACCATCGACGAGGCGCTGGAGCTGACGCGGAAGTTTTCCGGCGAGGAATCGGTGCAGTTCGTCAACGGGGTGCTGGACGCGATTCACCGCAGCCAACTTGCGGTGGCTCCCGAAGCCAAGGCGGACGGCGAATCGGGTTAGCCGAGTCTTACGGTATGCAAGCGCAAAATCAACCGCCAAATCGGGCCGTGACGTGCTACACTGAGATTCTCCCGCGTCCGACCACCATTCCAACCGTGCTTGACCTGCTGAACTGGAGGCTTTCTTGAATAAGATGCGCATTTTCGTATTTGCGGTGCTGTGTAGCATGCTCGCCACGGCGACACTCATGGCCCAGACGCCCGCCGCAATCAACATCATTTCGGGGGACGGGCAATTGACCTGTGGGTACTGCGCCGCAAGTGATGGCGTGAACGGCCTTCCATGGACCCACTTCGATCCTCTGGTGATCCAGGTCGTCGACGCCAACGGAAACGCGGTGGTTAACACCCCGGTGACCTGGACGGTGACCAGCGGCACCGTGTATCTTGGCCCGCAAGGCAGCTACGGCCCGAGTTCCTCTACCGTGACCACCGACAACACGGGGAAGGCAACCACCCAGATCGGACAGACGCCAGCCCTGGAATCCGTTTCTCTATTCGTGCAGAGCACGATTACGGCGACGGCCGGCAGCGTAACGGCCACCTTCTACGAGACGCAGGGGGAACCGTCGACGCAGGGCGTGTCCGTGCCTGCTATCAACGTGAGTTACCTGAATGCGCCTCTGTACGAGCCGATTAGCGGGGTGGCGGGTTCTTCGGGGGGAACATCCTTCACGATCACCGTTTCCGCAACCACCGGAGGGGCTGTTCCCGACGTTGCCTTGATGCTGTTGAATTCGGACTACACCCTCGGACCGTCGCCCACCGTGCCTTCGGCTTACTGCCAGACGCAGTCGGGCGCCAGCCAATATACCGCCCTGACCAACAGCCTGGGCGTTGCAACCTGCAACGTGGCGTTCGGCCCGGTGGCGGGCGCGGGAACATATTACATCGTGACCGGAGGAACGGCGTCCCAAACGGCGGGTGCCCTGCCGGATACCAACTTCCTCAGCGGCGCCCTGAGTCTCAGCGTGACGGCGGCAACGGTGGGCGGCGTCAAGGTGGTCAGCGGCAACAACCAAACCGGCATCGCGGGCTCGACGCTCCAGCCGCTGGTGGCCGAAGTCTACGACCCTTCCGCGAAAGCGCTTGAGGGCGAGGTTGTTACGTGGGTCGCAACGCCAGCCTCCGCTATCCACCTCAACAGCGAAACGACGACTACCGATTCTGATGGACAGGTTAAGGTAGCGAGCCCGGTGCTGAGCGCCTCGGCGCTCGGACCCATCAACGTCACGGTAACCTCCAAGAGCAACCCGGCCGCATCGACCTCGTTCACGATCACCGCCACGCAAGCGGTGACGACGAGCAGTCTCACCATTCAGAACGGCAACAACCAAACGGCGGCGGAAAACGCGGGATTCGCCAATCCGCTGGCGGTGTTGGTGACGGGCAGCAACGGGCTGGCGATGAGCGGCGTCACGGTTTCGTTCGCGTCGAGCGGGCCGGTCTCGCTTTCGGCGAGTTCGACGACCACCAACTCGGCCGGGGTGGCGCAGGTGATGGCGACCGCGGGAACGACGGCGGGGACGGCCACGGTGACCGCCACGATCGGCGCGCTCAGCCAGGTCTTCAGTCTGACCGTGCTGGCGCCGGGGCCGAACCTCACGGCTGCGAACTTCGTGAACGGAGCCGATGGCCAGGTCGGTTCGATTTCGCCGTGCAGTATCGCGGCGATTGTCGGTGCTGGAGTGGCCCCGGCCGGGGCGGGTATGCCACCGGTGGTGGGACCGCTGCCGTATGAAGTAGCGACCGACATGGTGAGCTTCGGGACCGGCTCGGCGGCGATTTCGGCGCCTATCTTTTCAGTGTCGAACGTGATCGGCCAGCAGCGCATCCTGTTCCAGGTGCCCTGCGAAGTGACGCCGGGAACGGTGCCGGCAACGGTGACCGTGGGCGGCGCCAGCCAGACCCTCAACGTCAACGTGCTGGCGGCCAGCCCGGGCATCTTCCAGATGGTCATGTCCGATGGGGTGGTGCGCGCCGTGATCGAGCGGCCGGACGGCAGTTTTGTGAACATATCCAACCCGGGCCGGCGCGGGGAAATCGACATGGCGTTCGTCACCGGCCTGGGCCCGGTGAGTCCGCAGGTAGCGACCAACGCGCTGCCGATTCTCTATACGCCCTCGACGGTCGATACCAGCCAGGTGACTGTCGGGGTCGATAATAACGGCGTTCCGGTGATACAGGCCGAGTTGTCGCTGGATATGATCGGCGTATATACCGTCCAGTTCCAGGTGCCCAGCGATGCGCCGCAGGGCAATAACATCGCGTTCTCGGTGGCGTTTTCGCCGGCCGGCGCAGCTAGCCGGCTCTATAGTGCCCCCAGTTCGATGCCTATCGAGTAGTCTCCTTGCTTTGCGGGGCCGGGGTTGAATTCCCGGCCCCGGTTTTCTTCCGCTCGCGTCTCGCTACTTCCCGCCCCGCGCGTGCCTCCCCGGTCGCGCATCGCCGCAGGCCCTTGCTACAGGCGTTCCAGAAGGCCGGTCAGCAAGCTATAGAAGGGGGCAACCGAGGAGATCTTGATGCGCTCGCTGGGGCTGTGGACATCGACGATGTGCGGGCCAAAGGAGATCATCTGCATGCCGGCGTACTTTTCGCCGATGACCCCGCACTCGAGGCCGGCGTGCATGGCGATCAGTTCGGGCTTCCTGCCGAGAACGTCAGTGTGGACGGCCTGCGCCGTGCGGACGATGTCGCTGGTGGGTTCGGGCTTCCAGCCGGGGTAGTCTCCGGACTGTTCCACCGCAAAACCGGCGAAGTGGAATACGGTGGCGACCATGCGGGCGGCGGCGCGCTTACTGCTCTCGATGGCGCTGCGCTGGCTGGTGACGATCTCGACTTCGTCCTGCCTGGTAGCGACAATCGCCAGGTTGGTGGACGTCTGCACCAGGCCGGGAACGTCGGGGCTCATGGCAATAACGCCGTGATGCTGGCTGGAGAGGATGCGCGCAATGAGAGCGGCGTCGGCATCGGCGATCACCTGCTCGGGACGCGCGGCCTCTTCGACGGCGATGCGAAGGCCGGGATCGAACGCGCCGAGATCCGCCTGCGCCTCGGCCGCGTAAGCCGCCAGCAGGGACTGCAATTGCGGCAGGTGAGCGGAATCGAGCAGCACGACGGCGAAGGCTTCGCGCGGGATGGCGTTTTGCTTGCTTCCGCCATTGATTTCGGCAACGGCCACGGGGAGGCGATCCAGCACAGCCAGCAGCGCGCGGCCGAGGATGCGAAGCGCGTTGCCGCGGCCTCGATGAATGTCGACGCCCGAGTGGCCGCCCGCCAGGCCCGCGATCTTGATGCGCCACGCTTCGGCGGAAGGGGCGGGGCGGCGCGCGATCTTGCGCCGGGCCACCGAGCAGACGCCGCCGGCGCAGCCGATGCAAAGCGTGTACTCCTCTTCGTTGTCGAGATTGAGAAGGTACCTGGACTTGAGGAGTCCGCCGGGAAACTTGGAAGCGCCGGTGAGGCCGCTCTCTTCGTCGATTGTGAAGACGAACTCGAGCGGGCCATGGGCGACGGTATCGCTTTCCATGACGGCCAGCGCGGCGGCGACCCCCACCCCGTTGTCGGCGCCGAGGGTGGTCCCATCCGCTTTGAGCCAGTCGCCATCCACCACCAGGCGGATGGGATCGGTATCGAAGTTGTGGACGGTGCCTTCGTTCTTTTCGCAGACCATGTCCAGGTGCCCCTGCAGGGCGGCCGGGACGGCGGCTTCGCGTCCGGGGCGCGCGGGCTTGCGAACGACCAGATTGCCGACGGAATCCTGCACCGATTCCAGGTTCAGGCGGCCGGCAACGGCAAGCACATAATTACGCGCCGCGGCCTCCTTTTCCGAGGCGCGGGGAATGGCCGCGAGAGCAGCGAAATGCTTCCAGACGGCCTTCGGTTCGAGTTGATCCAGAGCTGTAGACATGGCTGGAATCATGGTATCGTACCGCGCGGCGGGGGTGGGCGAGTTAGTCTTGTAGCACGCGAGGGGCTTGGTTCCGGTGACCGACCTGGCGGGCGCTTTTCACCCCTGCCGTGCGGCGTTGAGCGCCAGGCGCTGTTGTTTCATCCAGCGCAGGCGGCCCTGCTGCTCCTGATAGAGGGTGCCGAAACCGGCCCAGTAATAGCCGAAGACGAAGAGCAGCAGAAAGGGAACCGCGAGGAGGTTGTAAGTCTGGATGGCGAAGACCACCATGCCCAGGAAATACGTGCCCACCAGGATCTCGGCGTAGGGCAGCCAGCCGCTCCGCCGGCGGTACTTCTTGATTTCCAGTTTCATCGGGCGATCCCCGATGGCGTATTTCGGCGTGCGGACGAAGGCGGTCTCCACGCCGAACAGCGCTTCCAGTACGGCGCGCGTGTTGACGATCGTCAGTCCCACTCCCACCCCCATCAGCATGGGCAGCATCAGGATGGACCGCTTCCAGGTCTTCGGGTGCAGCTCGCGCTGCGCGATTACGTAGAACGCCGAAAGCGACCAGAACGAAGCCACGATCAGGGGCAGGTCGATGAACACCATCTGCCAGACTCCCATGTAGAAGCGGACGATCATCACCGGCAGCATCAGCGCCGTAACCACGATCATCAGCGGGTAAGTGATATTGGGAGTGAGATGGAGAATGGCCTCGGCCTTGACGCGCTTGGGGAGGTCGGCGCGCAGCAGGCGCGGCAGCAGTTTCATGGCAACCTGCGTGAGTCCCTTGGCCCACCGCGATTGCTGCACCTGGAAGCCGTGTATGTCGACCGGCAACTCGGACGGGCAATCGAGGCCGGGCAGATAGACAAACCGCCAGCCCTTGATCTGCGCCCGGTAGCTGAGGTCGGAATCTTCCGTGAGCGTGTCGTGCTGCCAACCGCCCGCATCGTCGATCATGGCGCGCCGCAGCATGCCCGCGGTGCCGTTGAAGTTGAAAAAATAGCCCGCCCGGGAACGCGCGCCGTGCTCCAGGATGAAATGCCCGTCGAGCAGCATGGCTTCCACTTCGGAGAGGAAGTTGTAATCGCGATTGATGTAACTCCAGCGGGTCTGCACCACGCCCACCTTGGGGTCGGCGAAGTGATGGATGGTGCGCATCAGGAAGTCGGCCGGAGGGCAAAAGTCGGCGTCGAACACGGCCACGAATTCGCCGGTCGCGGTTTCGAGACCTTCCTGCAAGGCTCCCGCCTTGAACCCGTGGCGGTTGGTGCGGTGATGATATTCGATCGGGTAGCCAAGAGCGCGGTAGCGCTCGACCAGCGCGCCGGCAAAGGACGCCGTGTCGTCGGTGGAATCGTCCAGCACCTGAATTTGCAGCAACTCCTTGGGGTACTCGATCTTGACGATTTCCTCCACCAGGCGCTCCACGACATAGCGCTCGTTGAAGAGCGGCAACTGGATGGTCACCGGCGGCAGCTTCTCAAAGTGGCGGGCGGCGGGCTCTTGGGTGGCGTTCTTGCGGTACTTAAAATACGTCCGGATGATGTCGTACCGATGAATCCCGTATACCGAGAGAACCACCAGCACGCTGAAGTAGGGGATGAGCATGGCCCAGTCGAACCACGCCAGTTGGTGGATGCCCGCGAACGGCGTCTTAACGAACATCTGGCTCAACCGGCCGGATGCCGACGGAGTGATCAGCAGGGCCAAACAAAGACCGGACATATGAGGACACGGATTCCGCAGGGTCTTGCCGAGCGGACCTTATTATCTTAGCACCGAATAAATGCAGGCGGGCCGCGCGGGGGATTCCAGGAAACCGAAGCCTTATAATAGGTGTTTCCGCTCACAGGAGAGACTTTTGTCGCTGGAAGACGACCTACTCAAGCAGCGCCTGGCGCGCGTCCGCGAGATTGAGGCGCTGGGCTACCGGGCTTACGGCCGGCGCTTCGACTTCACCCACACCATTCCGGAGATCCTGGGCGCATACGGCTCCAGGACCGCCGAGGAACTCACGCCCGAAGTGCGCGTGCGCGTGGCCGGACGCATGATGACGGTTCGCCACATGGGCAAGGCGGGGTTCGCCCACTTGCAGCAAAACGGCGAGCGGTTGCAGGTTTACGTCAAGAAAGACGCGGTGGGCGAGCGCGATTTCCAGCTCTTCAAGATGCTGGATATCGGCGACATCGTGGGCGTGGAGGGCTACCTGTTCCGCACCCGCACCGGCGAGCTGAGCATTCACGTCGAGAAGCTGGAGTTCCTTTCCAAGACGCTGCTTTCGATGCCCGAAAAGTGGCACGGCCTGGAGGACGTGGAAACGCGCTACCGGCAGCGCTACCTGGACCTGATCGCCAACCCGGAAGTGCGCAAGGTGTTCGTCACGCGGGCGCGCATCATCTCGTCGCTGCGGCGGCAACTGGAGGCGCGCGATTTCATCGAAGTGGAAACGCCCATGATGCAGCCGCTCTACGGCGGGGCTGCCGCGCGGCCGTTCGTCACGCATCACAACACGCTCGATATCGACCTGTACCTGCGCATCGCGCCGGAGCTATATCTGAAGCGGCTGGTGGTGGGCGGCCTGGAGCGCGTGTACGAAATCAATCGCAACTTCCGCAACGAAGGCCTCTCCACGCATCACAACCCGGAGTTCACCATGCTGGAGTTCTACCAGGCCTACACCGATTACCGCGGCCTGATGGACTTTTCGGAAGAATTACTTAAACAGGCCGCGCTCAATGCGGGCGGCTCGACGGAAGTGGAATTTGACGGGCATAAGCTCGACTTCAGCCGCCTGGAGCGTTACACCATGCGCGAAGCGGTGGTGCGGTTCTGGGAGGGCGAAGACCGGCCGGCTCTCGAGGACGTCGCCAATCCCGAGTGGCTGCGGCGCCATTCCGGCAGGCCCACCGCCGGGGAAGCGCTGGCCGACATCTTCGAGCAGCGCGTGGAGAGCAAGCTCATTCAGCCGACGATCATCTTTGATTACCCGGTGGAGACGTCGCCGCTTTCGAAGAACAAGCCCGACGACCCGGCCTTCGTCGAGCGCTTCGAAATCTACGCCGCGGGGATGGAAATCGGCAACGCCTACACCGAGCTCAACGATCCGCAGGAGCAGCGGCGCCGCTTTGAAATGCAGATTGCGATGCGCGAGCGCGGCGACGAAGAGGCGCACCAGATGGACGAAGATTACGTCCGCGCGCTGGCCTACGCCATGCCGCCCGCCGGCGGCGAAGGCATTGGAATCGACCGTCTCACCATGATTTTGACCGGCTCCCGTTCCATCCGCGACGTGATTCTCTTCCCGCTGCTGCGGCCGGAAGGCCCGATCGATCTGGTCCGCGCGATGCGGGAACTGGATGAGGGAGGCACGCAGGCCTAGCCCGATCATGATGCGATATCGGTTCGAGCTTTTCGTCGCCGCGCGCTACCTGCGGGCGCACCGCGGCGCATCGGTGATCTCCGTCATCACCGCCATCTCGGTGCTCGGCGTGGCGGTGGGAGTGATGGCGCTCATTATAGCCATCGCCGTCACCACCGGTTTTCGCAACACGCTGGAGCGCAACCTGCTGGGCGCGATGGCGCACATCAACGTGTCCGAGAAGCTGAACAACGGCATCGACGGCTGGCGCGATCTCTCGGCGCGCTTGCGGGCCACGCCGCACGTCACCGCGGTTTCGCCCGCGCTCTACACGCCGGTCTTTTTGGAAGGCGCCATTCAGTCGCACGGCGCGGTGCTGAAAGGCGTCGAGGTCGATTCCGAACTGGCCATCAGCGATGCGTTGCGCCACCTCAAGGCCGGCTCGACAAACCGGCTGCGCGATCCCAATGCGTCGCCGCCCGGCATCATTCTCGGTGCGCGACTGGCCGAAGATACCGGCATGCGGGTGAACGACAACATCACGCTCGTCAGCCCGGAAGGCGAGCTGACGCCCTTTGGCCCGCGCCCGGCCATCCGCCGCTTCAAGGTGTGCGCGATTTACGAGACCGGCTTTTTCGACATCGACGACACCTGGGCGTTCACTTCCATCGCCGCCGCCCAGAAGGCGCTATCGCTCGAGGACGTCATCAACCAGATTGAGCTCAAAGTGGACGACCTGAACCGCGCGCCCGAGATCGCGCGCGACGTGGAACGCGTGGCCGGCAGCCGCTACACCACCACCACCTGGCAGGAGCGCAACAAGCAACTGCTCGGCGCGCTGCGCATGGAGCGCGTGGTGGCCATGATCGTGATCGGCCTGATTCTCATGGTGGCCGCGCTCAATATCTTCATCACGCTGGTGATGATGGTGATGGAAAAGTACCGCGACATCGGCATCCTCATGTCGATGGGCGCGCGGACCGCGCAGGTACGCCGGATTTTCATACTGCAGGGAGTGCTGATAGGCGTGGTGGGCAGCGCCATCGGCCTGGTAGGCGGCTACACGCTGGCGTATTTCGCCGATAAATACCGTTGGGTGCGGCTCGACGAAGCGGTCTACTCGTTGAGCTTCGTCCCCTTCGAAGCGCATTGGGTGGATGGAGTGTGGATCGCCGCCGCGGCCATCCTGGTCAGCTTCCTGGCGACGTTGTACCCGGCGCGCAACGCCACCAGGATCGCTCCCGCCGAGGTGCTGCGGTACGAATAGATGGGTTTTCTCGTATCATGAACCTGATGCGGCTGTCAGCCTCTTGCCGATAGCCGACGGCTGATTGCCGCGATGGATGCTACCACCTCGACGTTCGCGCTGCTTGAAAAGGCGAAGGCCGGCGATGACGGGGCCCTCTCGCAGGTATTCGAACAGTACCGCCGCCGCCTGACGGTGCTGGTGCATTTCAAGCTCAGTCCATCCGCCCGCGAGCGCGCGGAGGTGGAGGATGTGGTGCAGGAGATCTGCCTGCGCGCTTTCCGCGACGTGAATCGTTTCACCTATCGGACGCCGGGGAGTTTTCTGCGCTGGCTCTCCTCGATCGCCGATCACGTGATCGTGGACAGGGTGCGATACCGGAATCGCGACCGGCGCGCGGGTGAAGAGGTTCCGTTCCGGAGCGAAAGCAACCCGCTCGGCCCCGAGCCCGCCGACACGAAAACCCCCAGCCGGCTGCTGGGACAGCAAGAGGCGGTGGATCGGCTGCTCGGGCGTCTGAATGAGCTTCCCGAGGATTACCGGCAGGCCATCCTGCTGGCAAAAATCGAGGGACTCTCGACGGCCGAAATGGCGGAGCGCCTGGGAAAGTCTCGCGAACAGGTGGCCCTTCTCGTCTACCGGGCGGTGAAGCGGTTCCGCGGTTTGTGCGACGGCGGGGAGCGGTGATGGAGGACGAGCGCGAGCTGCGCCTGGCCAAATCGTTCGCGGAGATTTTGGATGGCCGGGCTCGCGGCGAAGACACTCCCGAGCTGGCGGCAGAACTGGCGGCGCTCGACGAGATCGATCGCGCGCTCGCAGCCGCGGCGCTCCCGGAACGGCTCTCCGGACACAAGGTCGTGGCCGAGATCGGCTCCGGCGGGATGGGCCGCGTGCTGCTTGCGATCGACGAAGCCCTGGGCCGCAAGGTGGCCATCAAGACACTCGCTCCCCGATACGCGGACAACCCGGTACTGCACGCCCGCTTCATGGCGGAGGCGCGCGCGATGGCGCGCCTGTCGCATCCCAACATCGTGCGCATTTACAACCTGGGCCACGCCGAAGAGCCGCCGCACTTCGTCATGGAGTTCCTGGAAGGAGTGCCGCTCACCAAGGCGGCCGCGCGGCTGACCTTCGAACAAAAAGCGGAGCTGATGCACAAGGTGGTGCTGGCGGTCGAGTTCCTGCACGAAGGAGGGATGCTCCACAGGGATCTGAAGCCGGCCAACATTCTGGTGGGCGCGGATCTGGAACCGAAGCTTCTCGATTTCGGATTGGCGCTCGACCTCGGGCCACACGAACGGCTGTCGAAAACCGGCGAGATGGCCGGCACGCCCGAGTACTTCTCTCCGGAACAGGCGGGCGGCGCAGAGAAGCTCGATGCGCGCAGCGACATTTTTTCGCTCGGCGCGATTCTTTACGAACTGCTGGCGGGCGCGCCGCCGTTTCGCGGCGTAACGGTGGCGGAACTGCTGCGGTGCATCCGCGAGGACGAACCGGCATTGCCCCGCCGGCAGGACCCGCAAATTCCCAAAGGCCTCCAGGACATCTGCCTGAAGGCGCTCGAAAAGAACCCGGCGCAGCGCTACGGTTCGGCGCGCGAGATGGCCGACGACCTGCGCCGATATCTCGCCGGCGAAGCGGTGCTGGCCGAACCGGCTGCCTATGCGCGGCTGATTGCCGGCAAGGTCGGCGAGCATCTGCGCGACCTGGAAAGCTGGCGGCGCGACCAGGTGGTCTCGGACTCCGAGTACGAGGGCATCCGCAAACGGTATGACCGTCTGCTGGAGCGCGAGGACGCCTGGATCATGGAGGCGCGCCGCCTCACTCTGCCGCAGGTCAGCCTCTACCTGGGCGCATGGATTCTGGCGGTGGGCGCCGCGCTGCTGACGTTTTTCCGGTATTCGGCGATGTCCGGAGCGCCGGCGGTGATGGTGGCCTGGGCGGCGGCGGTGCCGATGGCATGGATCGGCATTCGCACCTGGGAACGCGGATATCACCGCGTCGCGATCGCGTACCTGCTGGCCTTCTGCGTGGTGCTGCCGGTATCCATGCTGGTCACCTTGGAGGAAGCCGGCCTCTTCGACTTGCTCACCCGCGGGAGCGCGAACCTGGAACTCTTTCACCGCCTGGGTGTGGACAAGCAGGCCACCAACGCGCAATTGTGGTGGGCGCTGCTGGCGGGGTTGCCGGTCTGCTGGTGGTTGCGGCGCTTCACGCGCGCGCCGGTCTTCTCGCTGATGTTCTCCTCGATGGCCGCGCTGCTGTGCCTGGCCACGCTGCTCCGCATGGGCCTGCTGGACTGGCTGGACAACGACCCCGGCCGTTTCTACTTCCACCTGCTCCCCTGCGCCGCGCTCTTCATGGCCGCCGGGTTCGGCCTGGAACGGCTCGGCCGGCCCGACGACTCGCGCTATTTCTATCCTTTCGCGGTCGCGTTCACCTGGGCGGCGCTGAGCGGCGTGGCCACCTTCCACGAACCCTACGCCAAATGGCTGCAAGCTACCGCGCCGTGGACGCGCGGGCAAATCGAGTACCTGTTCATCGCCAACGCCGCGATCTATTTCGTCCTCGACCGCATCTGCGAGCGGCTCTCGTCGGCGCAGGTGCACATGGTAGGGCGCGCCTTCCGCTTCGTGATTCCCGGGCATGTGATGACCTCGCTGTTCCTGCTGGGGCTCAACGCCAATTCGCACATTGAACAACGCGTCTTCGAATGGCTGTTGCCGGCGGTGGCGTGCGTGTTCGTGTTTTCGAGCATCCCGCGCCAGATGAAGAACTTCTTCGCCTCGGGCCTGCTGTTCTTCGCCATCGGCGTGTTCCGGCTGCAACAAAACGTATTCCCGGACCGCGCCGGATGGCCGATTCTGTTGCTCGGGTGCGGCCTCGGTCTGATGGTGGCGGCGGCGAACTACGCCCCGTTGAAGGTGGCCCTGGCCCGAGCGCTGAAGCGCGTGAAACGGTGATCTGGCCTAGCCAGGCTGCCCCACGCTACCGGCGAGCCGGCGCCGGCAGCAGCACCACGAATTTGCCCGCCGCCACGCGTGTCGGAAAGGCGCGGTACAGATTCAGCCGCGCATCGTCGCCCAGGCAATCCAGGCACACAACCGCGCATGCCGCGGCGGCGACCGAGGGCGCGTAGCGGCGCGAGACGTTCTCGACGCCAGTGTGCACGAACTGCGCATCGGGGCGCGCCTCGCGCAGCAGCGTCTGCAACGGATACTCCAGTTGCAGATTGTGGATGTCGATTCCGATGGTCCTGCAGGCGGAGCCTTCGAGCGCGCCGACCGCCGCGAAGTAGTCGGCCCGGTCGTTCCACTGGACCATGTCGGAGAAATACTGCTTGTCGCGGCTGACGTGCAACACGCTCCTGGGGCCGCGCAGCGGGCGCACCCAGTTTTCGAGCGCGGGGAGGCGCGCGCCGCTCAGCAGGAACAGGCAGACCGCCAGTTGGATCCACAACGGCCGCAGCCACCGCCAGCCGAATTCTTCCACCACGGCTGCGAGCGGCGCGCCCAGTACGAATAACGGCAACTGATAGCGCGCCACGAACGGCGCCCACTTGAGATAAGCGCAGAACGCCACGAAGCCGCACACCAGCGCCAGCGCATAAGCGGCGCGGCGCCGGTCGCGTCCGCGGAGAGCACGCCAGGCGAGCGCACACGCCACGCCAGCCAACAGCAAAAGATGCCAGCGGTTGGGCGCGTTGGCTTCATGGTTGGCGTTGCGGGGAGGCTCGAACACGCCCCAGCGCGAGGTGGTCGCCGGATCGTTGAGATCGATCCCAATTTTGCGATGCGCCGTCAGCACGAAATCGTAGAGGCCCTGGTTCCAGCGGTCGCTGCGCCCGCCGAGTTGCTCCACCCCGTGGCGCAGCATGTTGGAAACCGTCTGCTTCCAGCCGAAGGTATCATTGCGCCAGCGGAAAAGCCCGTCGCCCTGCGCCGAGTCAAACCCGAGCACGGAGCCGCTCAATTCAAAGTTGCGCCAGTAATGCGGCAGATTCACGGCCAGCGCGCAAACCGCGCCCGCGATCGCGAAGCGTGCGGCCCGCCGGCGCTCGCGCCACACCGTCGGCAGCAAAATGGCGGCGAGGGGCCACGGCAGGAACAGGTACGCCGTCGCCTTGGTGAACAACGCCAGACCAACCGCGCCGCCTAGAAACAGCGCGTCGATGAGAAACGGTTGGCAGGCGGAAGGGCCTGCCCCACTTGCCTGAGGGGTGGGACAGACGCTTTCGTCTGTCAAGGCAACAGCTCCTGCGATTTTTTCCCGCAACCGCAGTGCGAAGTAAACCGCGGCCACCGCCCACATCGCCATCACGTAATCGTTCTTGGCGCCGGAGGCAGCCAGAATTCCGGCCGGCAGCGTGGCGCAGAACACAGCCGCGATGGCTTGCCCTCTGGCCCGCGCGCCGAGTTGTCTCGCCACGGCCGAAACGCCGATCATGCAGGCCAGCGCCGCGAACCACTGGCCGAAATTCACGAACCAGTCGCCGCCCGCCAGCAGGTACCCATCGAGCATCTGATACTCGGCCATGGGCTGCAACATGATCTGGGTGAGATACGCGGTTGGAAAGAAGCGCAAGCTGCCCTGCTCCATCCAATAGACGACGCGCGGCAGGTGGTACGCCATGGCGTCGGCGCTGTTGGGCGGGCTGAACGCGGCCGTGACGCCGGTGGCGATGACGATGGCCAGGCAGCCGGCCACAGCCACCAGCACCACCGCGTCAATCGGCGGCCGCATGCCTCGCCATGGCGCCGGGCGCCCCGCGCGCCAGCCGCGAGCGAGCGCCGCCAGTAGCGCCACGCTCCACGCCGCCACCATCGGCCCATGCTGCAACAGGCCCAGCGCACTGAGCAGCTCCGTGGCCAGCACAACCGTTAGGCCGAATGCGACCGCCGCGCGCAGAAAGCGGTCACGCCAGCCGTCTTCCGCGGCCGCCGCCCACCAGAGTGCCGCGAATGTCGCCGGCAGCAGAAGAATGAACGCCATGCTCCGTACCATCATAGGGCAAGCTAAAAGCATGCTTCACCAGCGGCACGCGCGATGCTTTTAGCTTGCCCTTTGCCACCTGTTAGACTCTAGACTTGATAACGATGCCTGAATCGGCGGGGTTGTTCATGGCGGGGCTCATCGAGCGCGCCCGCAAATTGAAAAAGACGATTGCGTTTCCCGAGGGCGGTGACCCGCGGGTTCTGGAAGCGGCGGCACGACTGGCGCGCGAAGGCGTGGTGCGGCCCGTGCTGATCGGCGCCAAGCCCGGCAACGCGCCCGCAGGCGTTGAGTTCGTCGATCCGGCGGCCTCGCCCGCCATCGCGCGCTACGCGGCCATCTATTATGAGCGCCGTCGCGCCAAGGGCACCACCCAAGTGGAAGCCGCGGCAATCGCGCGCCGGCCGCTCTACTTCGCGTCCCTGATGGTGGCCGCGGGAGACGCCGATGGCAGTGTGGGCGGAGCCGCCAACAGCACCGCCGAAACCGTCCGGGCGGCTCTCCACGCGGTGGGGCCGCATGCGCGGGCGCGGCTGGTATCGAGCGTTTTCATCATGGCGCTGCAGGATCGCTCGCTCGGCCACCACGGGCTGATGGCCTTCGCCGATTGCGCGGTGGTGATCAATCCGGACGCCGGGCAACTAGCCGATATCGCCATCGCCACCGCGGAGACCACGCGCGTGCTGCTGAACGCGGAGCCGAAAGTGGCGCTGCTGAGCTTTTCCACCAAAGGAAGCGGGAAGGGCGACGAAGTCGACAAAGTTGTCGAGGCGCTGCGCATCACCAAGGCGCGCGCGCCGGACCTGAACGTGGATGGCGAACTGCAAGCCGACGCCGCGGTCTCCGAAGTCGTCGGCCGCTCCAAGGCGCCCGGCTCGCCGGTGGCCGGCCGTGCGAATGCGCTGGTGTTCCCCACTCTGGAGGCGGCCAATATCGGCTACAAACTGGTCGAGCGGCTCGGCGGCGCCATTGCCATCGGGCCCTTTCTGCAAGGCCTCGCGAAGCCGGCCAACGACCTTTCGCGAGGCTGTTCGGCGGAAGATATTTTCAACGTGGCGGTGGTGACGGCTCTGCAATCGGAGAGTGCCGCGTAGGGAGGCGGCCATGCTGCCGTTCCGTCTGGTCTATCACGAACGTTACGACCTGCACTTCGGCGAACACGTCTTCCCTTCGAAAAAATTCAAGTGGCTGCACGACCGCATGCTGTGGACGCGGTTTGCGGTGAAAGAGGACTTCGTCGCTCCGGAGCCAGCCACCGACGAGGACCTGCTGCTGGCGCACGACCGCGCCTGGATCGCCAAACTCTCGAACGGCACCCTCAGCTACCAGGAGATTCTGCAACTCGAAGTTCCTTACTCGCGCTACCTGGTGGAAGGCTTCTGGCTGGCGGCCGGCGGCTCCATGCTGGCAGCGCGACTGGCTCTCGAAGATGGCATCGGCTACAACCTGGGCGGCGGTTTTCACCATGCCTGTCCGGATCACGGCGAAGGATTCTGCGCCATCAACGATATCGCCGTCGCCGTGCGGCGCGTCCAGCGCGATGGACTCGTCAAGCGCGCCATGGTGGTCGATTGCGACGTGCATCACGGCAACGGCACGGCAGCCATCTTCGCCGGCGATGCTTCGGTGTTCACGCTCTCGATTCACCAGTACAACAACTACCCGGCCCACAAGCCGCCCTCCAGCCTCGACATTGACTTGGCCGATGGCGTGGCCGACGATGAATACCTGAACCGCCTGGGCAGTGGGTACCGCCCGGCCCTCAAGATGTTCCGACCGGAGCTGATCCTCTACGTCGCGGGAGCCGACCCGTATTTCGGGGACCAGTTAGGCGGCCTTGCGCTGACCTTCGAGGGCCTGCGGGAGCGCGACCGGCTGGTGATCCGGTCCGCGCTGGAGCAGGGAGTTCCCGTCGCCATCGTGCTCGCCGGCGGCTACGCGCAGAGCGTGGAGGACACCGTGACGATTCACGCCAACACCGCCGAAGTGGCCAAGCAGGAACTGGAGGGTGTGGGTTACCGGCGGAAAGTCACCGGCGGTTGAGCGCGCCGCGCAAGAAACTTTTCGTGGCGCAGGCCGTCGGGCCTGCTGAGCCGAGATTCGTCTCGGCTTTTTCGATTAAACGACAAACCCGGCGGAAGCGTTTGCCTCCGCCGGGCCGCGTCGTTCTAATTTGACCCTGTATTAGTAACTTCCTGGTCCCCTTCTAATCGGGGCACCGACTACTATATCACTGAATGGTGGCCTTGCGGATAAAGTCCAGCTTGGTGAATCGTTGTAGGTACGCGTTGCCCTGGCTCTCGATTAAGGCCTGTGTGGGAGCACCCGGGGCGGGTTCTTCGCCGTAGCCGGAGTAAGCGGCATCCACCGCGTCCATTCCCGAAATCACCGTGCCGAACGGCGCGAAGCCCTGGCCGTCGAGCGACTGCGTGTTGTCCACCAGGTTGATGAACAACTGCGTGGTGCGCGTGTTCGGCCCCGCCGTGGCGTAGACCAGCGTGCTGCGAACGTTGTGCCGCAGCACCGGATCGTCGGCCAGGCTGGGTTCCTTCCACTTGCGCGTCACGGCCGGATCGGCGGCAATGCCGAACTGCACGATGAAGTGCGGAACCACGCGGAAGAAGCGGCAGCCATCGAAGTAGCCGGACTTCACCAGCTCGTGGAAACGATCGGCGCCGATGGGCGCCCAATCGCGATGGACCTCCACCACCACCGGACCCTTGGTGGTGTCGAAGGTCACGTTGAAAGTTGCGGGCGCGTGCACCTGAAACGTGGCCGGAGCTTCCTGTTTTGGCGGCGCGGGAGCTTCCTTTTGCGCCGCCGACGCTTCCGCGGCCGGCTGTTCCTGCTTGGGCTCGCTCGACGACGAGCATCCGGCCAGCGCCACCGCGCCGGCCGCGAACAAGGCAATCCACCGTGAGATTCGCATTGATCTTCCAGTATGCCATGCTAAAGGGGGTTCGGGGATCGTGGCCTGCTACGACGATTTCGCCTGGTTCTACAACCGCTACTGGAGCGAGGAATTTCATTCCGCGGCCTTTCCAATCCTGGCGCGCATCTGGCTCGACCGCCTGCCGCCGGAGGCGCGCATTCTGGATGTCTGCTGCGGCACCGGCTATTTGGCGGCCCTGCTGACCGGGCGCGGCTTCCGCGTCACCGGCCTCGACGTTTCGGAGGAAATGCTCGCTTACGCCCGCGCCAACGCGCCCGCGGCAGAGTTTATCCTGGCCGATGCCGCGTCCTTTCACCTGCCCGGCGCCTGCGATGCGGCCGTTTCCACTTTCGACTCGCTCAACCACCTGCTGGAACCGGCGGCTCTCGAGGACGCATTCCGGAACATCGCCGCGGCCCTCCGCCCGGGGGGCCTGCTGGCCTTCGACATGCTACTCGACGAAGCCTACCAGGCGCGCTGGGGCGAATCCTTCGCACTGGTGCGCCACGATCACCTGCTCACCATCACCGGAGCCGCCTTCGACTCCCACTCCCGCATCGCCCGCATCACCGTCACCATGTTCCGCCTGCTCGAAGGCGCGTGGCAACGGTCGGATGTGACGATCGAGGAGCGCTGCTACTCGCCCGATGAGATCTCGATCGCCCTCGATGCGGCCGGCTTCGGCGAGCTGCTATGCTACGATGCCGGCGACTTGGGCATGGCCGGGCAGTTGGGCGAAGGCCGAACCTTCTTCGTCGCCACCAAGTTGGATTGAGGGGTGGGACAGACCATCGCCTTTCGTGGTCTGTCATGCTGCGCTCGTGCGCGACCTTGACAGACGACAAAAACCGATCGTCTGTCCTACCTCTACGCCGCCCGGCGACGTTCGAAGTTGCGTAGATAGGCGGCCATCATCCGGTCGGTCACCGGGATGTGCGTCAGCAGCCAGCTCGTCAGGCACTGGTGCAATTCGGCGCCGGCCTTCCGGTCGCCCTCCTCGATTCGCTTGATGAACTGCCTTACCTGGCGGCGCGCGCCATTGTGCTGCCGCTTATGCCACGCGAACGCGTCATAACGGCTCGCCCGCATCAAGCGCTCCTCGTGCGCGAAATGACGCTGCATCTGAGAAACGAGCGCCTCCAGCACCTCGCTACGCGCATGATGCGAGTGCGAGTCCAGGGCCGTCGCTAGTTCGTCAACCAGCCGGAACATTGTCCGGTGCTCGGCGTCGATCTCGGAAATGAAAATCGAGTAACCGCCGCTCCGATGAAATAAACCCATGCCTTGAGTTTACATTAAATTCGGAGTTTCAGGACTCTTGCAGGCAAAGAAGCACACGGGCATGCTTTTAGCTTGCCCGTGCGCGGCACAAAATAGGTACGTTCGTCCGGGGGAATTCAACGTTCATGCATCTCGTCCCGCGACCACCGAATCACGTCGCGCGTGCCCAGATCCGGCGCGTTGCGGACGCGATTGAGGAACCGCTCCTTGGCCTTGGCGGTCTGCTCGTCGCGCTCCATGAGGCTCCGTAGGTTGACGCTCTCGTGGTCGCTCATGCTTCTCAGTGTCTCATAATCCCGCAACGCCACTCACGCGACGGTCTTCTTGGCTTCGTGGATCTCCTGCAGGCTCCAGACGCGGATGGGGTCGCGCAGGCGAGCGGCCACTGCGTCGGCGGCGGCGCGGGCGCCGCTCATGGTGGTGATGCACGGGACGCGCGCAATCACCGCGTTGCGGCGGATGGCCTTCTCGTCGAGAAACGCGGGTGCGCCGGTGGTGGTGTAGATCGCCAGTTGCACGCCGCCGCCTTTCAGCAGGTCGACCGCGTTCGGCCGTCCTTCGTTCACCTTGAAAATGGTCTTGCAGGTGAGTCCGGCGCCGCGCAACGCAGCCGCCGTGCCGCGCGTCGCCACCAGTTGGAATCCCTGTCCGGCGAATCGCCTCGCCACGTCCACCGCGTCGGCTTTGTGATGATCGTTGACGCTGATGAAGACCGTGCCCTTTTCCGGTAGCGGACTGCCGGCGCTGATATGCGCCTTCAGGAAGGCCTCGCCGAAATTGACGCCCACCCCCATTACTTCGCCGGTGGATCGCATTTCGGGACCGAGCGCCGGGTCCACGCCGGGAAACTTATTGAACGGAAACACCGGCGATTTGACGAACACCTGCGGCACGGTCAATGTGCCCGACGTCACTCCGCCCGTGAGGTGCGCGTAATCTTCCAGCTTGCGGCCCCACATCAGCCCCACCGCAATCTTGGCCAAGGGCACGCCGGTAGCCTTGCTCACGTAGGGCACCGTGCGCGACGCGCGCGGGTTTACCTCGAGCACGTACACGGTGCCGCTTTGAATGGCGTACTGCACGTTCATCAGACCGATCACATTCAGCGCTCTGGCCAGCCGCACGGTGTAGTCTGCGATGGTGCGGACGTTGGGTTCCGGCAGCGATTGCGGCGGCAGCACGCACGAACTGTCGCCGGAGTGGACGCCGGCTTCCTCGATGTGCTCCATGATGCCCGCGATGAGAACGCCGCCGCCCGAATCGGCGAGCGCATCCACGTCCACCTCCGTGGCATCTTCGAGGAACCGGTCGATCAGCACCGGGCGGTCCTGGGAAAACGTCACGGCTTCGCGCATGTACTGCCGCACCATCTCTTCGTCGTATGCGATCACCATGGCGCGGCCGCCCAGCACATAACTGGGCCGCACCAGCACCGGAAAGCCGAGGCGCCGCGCCACCGCGCAGGCCTCCTCGGCGTTGGTCGCGGTCCCGTTGGCGGGGCAAGGGATGCCCAGGTCGTCGAGCAGCTTGCCGAACAGCTTGCGGTCCTCCGCCAGGTCGATGTTCTTCGGATCGGTGCCGATGATCGGAATGCCCAGCCGCTGGAGCGGCAATGCCAGCGTCAGCGGCGTCTGGCCGCCAAA
>Ga0181530_10000615_pt1 | contig 45755 bp, 43 predicted proteins | sample PEATcosm2014_Bin_42_FD_119769 | JGI IMG/M metagenome (GOLD analysis project Ga0181530, IMG submission 119769) | Peatland microbial communities from MTU Mesocosm Facility, Houghton, MI, USA - PEATcosm2014_Bin10_60_metaG | ecosystem: Environmental > Terrestrial > Soil > Wetlands > Peat | place...
CTACTTCTTTTTCTATTTAGGTTTGCCGATAACTTCCGCTTGCAGCTTCCTGCCCACTTCGTCCAGTTCTTTATCCAGGCAACTCACCAGGCCGCAAAGGCGCCCGGTATACTTTTCCAGGGGAATCGATGCAAGCTCAGAATTCGTCTTGGGATCGATGAAGTGCACGGATATTCTGAGGCGATAGTCTTTGGCGAACACGGCATCGGAAAACTTGATGTAGAGGTCGTTGCCCGCCGCGTTCTCGTCCGCCTTGTCTTTGGCTAAGGTAACGGTTCGCCCGGCCAAGTATTTCGATTGGCACTTTTGTTGAAAGGTTGCATTCGCGTTGCCAATCACCTCAATCCACTCTGTCTTGGTGTAGCCTAACTGCGCAAAGTTACTAGGATCCACATCGACCCACCCAAGAAATATACGGGTCATCTTGCTCATGTCGACGCTCGGCGTCTTGTCGCGCGCCGTCAGGGAAGTTGGGAACGAAACGCAGAGCAACAACATTACCGCCGTGACTACCAACCGTTTCATAAGACATCTCCTTTTTTTAATGTTTCCCGCTCAAGTCGGGGGGCCCGGGCGCCTGTTCGAACTCTTGCAGCTTTCCGCCGGTGAACTTTAACCGCGCCGGAAAGCCCGTCGGCGTGCCCTCGGTTTGGCCCCACGAGGTTACGAATCCCCGGTCCTGACGGGGGAACCAAGTCTCCGAATTGCTTCCGCCTTCCTCCGCGGTTGTCACTTTCACTGGGCCGCCCACCACGCTGAAGGCCTGCTCTTCGGTCATGCCCGCTATCACCTTGCGCTCGCCGATGGCCTTCCGCACCTCTGCCGGCCATTCCGGATGTTCGTCCTGCAGCGGCAGCTTGGAGAACGTCCGGTTGAAAGCCGTGGTAAAGTCATCCAGGTTCTGGATGTGGACGAAATCGAGGAGCATTTCGTAGTCGTGGGGCGAGACGCCTTCCATCCATACCTGGACGGTCTCGCCATCAAACAAGAGTTTCCCGTACTGGACGCCATCGTTGGGAGAAAATCCCCAATAGACGTTGTCCCTTTTGTGCTTTCCCGGCAGGGCAAGTTTCCGCTCAGTGCTATACCCTGCCGGTGAGACCTCAAGCAGGGATTCCACGTGGTGGATGGCCTTGGCAATCCCCCATCGTCCTCTGCCGTACCTGCAAGGAACATCGAGCCGCAAATACAGCGTGCCCGCAATCATGCGCTTGGCAGCATTGCGCTCCTGCTGGGACAACTCTGCCCTGGCCGCCAGGGGCGCAAGAATAACACACCATAGCACCACCCCTGCGCTCAATCGCAATTTCATGCCAAGAAGCTCCTTATGACGAGATACGGCGCATGCCTCCTGCCTGTTGATCGCCTTGGTTGGCTCGGCATGCGCACGTCTTCCGCCAATCCAACTGGATTCCGGCCCGGCCGCCTTCGCTACTGTTTTGTCAGGTGCATGGGCTTACCCTTCGTCTTGTCATTCATAAAGCCCTTGGAGTAAGACCCGTTAAGACTGGTGTCCCCTTCGGACGTCAACTCGGCCGAATACACGACTCCGCCATGACTGGAAAAGAGCAGAAAGACCTGCTTGCCGCTGACGACGCCGGTGATATCCCAGCCGTCGCCCCTTCCAGTCAAGTCTCTGCTGCCCTGAGCTTGGTTCAGGACAATCTTGCCCCATTCCTTCGAATGCCAGTCGCCGTTGACATTGATCGCGGCAGCCTCGCTATGGCCGTCAAGCCATGCTTTGCCCTTCGTTTGGAGGTTCCCCGCGCTCAGGCCAAGGGCGAGACTAAATACCATGCCGACAAGCAATGACAGGAAAAGACGCTTTCTCATCTTCGACTCCTTTAATTGCGCACCATATTTTGGAAGTATGTAACAACTGCGGAAGCATTCTATCATTCGGGCCGGCTGCTGAAGGGCGGCTCCGCACTCGAACTTCGCGGTTTCCAATACCTGGGAGAGGCCGCAACGCTTTGTAAATCCTCACGTTGCACTTCTGGCCGATGATCACACTGAAACCTCTTGACAACACCAAGCCCGAGAGGGATACTTTTTGAGGCGAAGAAAAAGCGAACATCAAGCTTTCGCCCGGGCTGATCCTGCCCTCCACGTTCCCTGACAATTGCGAGAAAAGTATGTCTGCCTCTCCGGCTTTTTCAGCGGCGGCCATGGGCCGCCCTTTTATTTTTCCTCCGCCGTCTTCTCCGCGCGCGACCGCGGAGATCGCCGCAAAGAAGACGACGGAGATTTTGGCTGCCGTGAGCGCCATCCCCAGGCTGGCCGCGGTCGTTCCCGCTTCGCGCCTCGAAGCGCGCCCGGCGCCGGAAATGGTTTCGAGCGGAATTCCGCAACTGGACTCGCTGGCCGGTGGCCTCCCTCGCGGTTGCCTCACGGAAATCTGCGGCGCGCCGTCGTCGGGCAGGACCAGCGTGCTGCTTTTCGCGCTGGCCCGTGCCACCGAGCGCGGAGAAGTTTGCGCCCTCGTGGATGCGAGCGATGCGTTCGATCCGGCGTCAGCCGCCGCCGCCGGCATGGAGATGGACCGTCTGCTGTGGGTGCGATGCGGACAAAGTAATTCTCCGCGAAAGAATAAAAATAAAGATGAAAATAGAAATAAAAATAAAGCTCGCGCAATGACGCGCCCCTCCGGCCGCGCAAAAACGAGCACTTCGCACCAAGTTATGCCTAATCAACTTATGCCCGATTCGTATCAGGGTATGCTTTCAGGCATACCGCGAGCCGCTGAAAACGGGTTCGGCTTTAGCCGCTGGGAATCGCAGCTTGCGCAAATGCTGAAAGTCACCGATCTGCTGCTGCAAAGCAATGGGTTCGGAATGATCGCTCTCGATCTCGCCGACGTTCCCGTGCCGAGCGTGCGTCGCATTCCTTTGGCCTCATGGTTCCGCTTCCGCCGCGCCATTGAGCACACGCCCACCGTGCTGCTGGTTTTGGAACAGCAGCCCATCGCAGGAAGTTGCTCGTCGGTGTTGCTGAGAGTGTCAGGCGCCAGCTCTCGGCTCTCAGGAAATCAGCCGGTACATTCGCAGTTGCCGCATTCGGAATTATTAGACCAATTCGAGATCACCGCCGAGTTGTTGTGCGCGCGCTTGGAACAAAAGGTGGAACGCAAGCCGGTGCAATCGACCGCAAGTTTCACCAGTCGAGCCGCCTGGGCGGGATAGCCATTCAGTTCTCAGTTCTCGGTTCCCAGTTCTCAGTAAAAGCTCATTCATTTGAAATGATAATTGCAAGGAGATCGAGTCTGAGACCTGAGACCTGAGACCTGCAACCTGACACCTGGTGTTCCATGTTTGCCTGCATCTTCATCCCCGATTTTTCCGTCCAAGCGATCATCCGCTTTGAGCCAGAGTTGCGCGCCCGCCCAATTGCGGTGCTCACCGGACGTCCACCGCTGGAAAAAGTCATAGCGCTCAACGAAAGAGCGCGTCAATCGGGCGTGGAGCCAGGCGCGACCCGGCCGCAACTGGAAGCATGGGATCGCCTCGTGTTGCGCGCCCGCTCGAAGTCGCAGGAGGCATCCGCGCAAGCCGCGCTGCTCGATTGCGCGCAATCGTTTTCTCCGGAAGTCGAAGACACAGCGCCCGGCACCGTGCTTCTAGACCTTGCCGGGCTCGAGCCCTTGCTCGGCCCGTTGCCGAAAATTGCCCGCGATTTAGCGCAGCGGGTTTCTCAGATGGGACTGGAAGCGAACCTGGCCGTGGCCGCGAATCCGGACGCTGCTTTGCTCGCGGCCCGCGGTTTTCCCGGCGTGACCTTGGTTCCCGAAGGGCGCGAAGCGGAGCGGCTGGGCGGTCTCCCGGTGGATGTGTTGCTGGAAAGTTTTTCTTCCGATGCCGGGGAGGCCGCGCGCTGGGCGGAAACGTTCGATCGCTGGGGCATTCGCAAGCTGCGGGCCCTGGCCGCTTTGCCCGAACTTCCCGTCAGCGAGCGCCTGGGGCAGCAGGGAATCCGCCTGCAAAAACTGGCGCGCGGCGCGGTGTCGCGCAACTTGCGTGTGCTCGAACCGCAACTGATTTTTGCCGAGAGTGTTGACTTGGAATATCCCATCGTGCTGCTGGAACCGCTGGCGTTTTTGCTGGGCCGCATGTTGGAGCAAGTGTGCGCGCGATTGCAGTCGCGGACGCTGGCGGCGCAGGAGCTGCATCTGAAGCTGGAACTCGCAGCCACGCCTCCGGATGGCTGCGCATCTTTCACAAAGACGCCCACCCGCTCGTTTACCCGCACTCTGCGCCTGCCCACGCCCATGCTGGACGCGAAAGTCTTTCTCAAATTGTTGCAGCTTGATTTGCAGGCACATCCGCCCGGCGCGCCCATCGTAGAGATTTATTTGTCGGCAGATCCCGCGCGCCCGCGGGCCCTGCAAAGCGGATTGTTCCAACCCATTTTTCCCGAGCCCGAACAATTGGAGCTGACGCTGGCGCGTATTGCGGGAATTGTCGGCGAGGGAAGAGTGGGGTCGGTGGAATTACTGGATACGCATCGTGAAGCCGCGTTTGCCGTGCGCCACTTTACCCCTGTAGCGTCCGAAGCGAAGCCCAAAGACAAACCGTCTGGAGATCAAAAGAAAAATATTTCCCTGCAAAAGAACAACAGTGCATGCGAGGTCAAGGAAAATCTCGAAGAAAGCGCAAAAGAGAAAATGAGCGCGGTCATCGCCCTGCGCCTGTTTCGTCCGCCGCTCGTCGCTTTAGTTACTTTGCGCGAAGCGAAGCCGGCGCGGATGCGATGCCTCGAGCGCGAGGACGTTGCCGGCGAAATCGTCTGGACCGCCGGCCCCTGGCGTTTTTCCGGCGACTGGGCGGAACAGGAAGGCTGGTCGCGCGAGGAGTGGGACATCGCCGTCCACGCCAAGGGCCGTTGTCAGTCGCCAGTTCCCAGCTTCCAGTCTAATGAAAGAGAACTGGCAACTGGCAACCGGCAACCGGCAACTGAACTCGTCTTGTATCGCTTGGTGCAGGACAAACTAAGTGGAAACTGGTTTATAGAAGGAATGTACGACTGAATTTAGTTCTCAGTTCTCAGTCTTGCGAGAACCAACTGAGAACTGAGAACCGGGAACTGGGAACTAATGTACGTTGAACTCCACTCCCGCTCCGCCTTTAGCTTCCTCGAAGGAGCTTCTCTTCCCGAGGAACTGATCGCGGTGTGCGCGGACCTGGGAATGCCGGCGATGGCATTGCTCGATCGAGATGGCCTGTATGGCTCGCCGCGGTTCCATCTCGCCGCAAAAAAAACGGGGATCAAGGCGCATATTGGGGCGGAAGTGACGTGCACTTCGTTTTCACCAAATGGCTACGAGCTACGAGCTGCGAGCTTCGAGCAAACTGATTGCCTGCAGCTCGCAGCTCGCAGCTCACAGCCCCGTGGTATATTTCGCCTTCCAATCCTGGTGGCTTCGCGCCCTGGATATCAAAATCTCTGCCGACTGATTACGAAAATGAAGCTGCGCGCCGGACGCAAAGCAGGGGCCTGCGCGTCGAGTTCGGATTTTGCTGAACATGCCGGCGGTTTGATTTGCATGACTGGAGGCGAGGAAGGGCCGCTGGCGGCGGCGCTCGCCCACGGCGGCCCGCAAACGGCGTTCGAAGCGGTGAAGCAACTCGCGGAACTATTTGGGCGGGCGAATGTGTACGTCGAATTGCAACGCCATTTTCATCGTGGGGAAGAATATCGAAACCGGGTTGCAACCGAGATCGCGAAAGCTTTGCAACTGCCGCTCGTGGCAACCAATGGCGTGAATTACTCAACGCCTCGCGAGCGCGAGTTGGCAGACGCCTTCACCGCGCTGCGGCATCATCGCACGCTGGCCACTGCCGGGCGCCTGCTGGCGCCGAATGTCGAGCGCTATCTCAAGTCTCCCGCGGCGATGGATGCGCTTTTTGCCGATGTTCCACAGGCCATCGCAAACACCATGGAACTTTCTTCGCGGCTTGAGTTCACGCTGAACGATCTGGGATACGAGTTCCCGCGTTATCCCGTGCCGGAGGGAGAAACGATGATTTCGTTTCTGCGCGAGCGCACGCGGGAAGGAATGCAGAATCGTTACGGGCGGGTTGATGCGGAGTTGAAAAAGCGCGCGCGCCGCCAGATCGAACGCGAATTGTGCTTGATCGAAAAGCTAAATCTCGCCGGATACTTCTTGATTGTCTGGGACCTGGTGCGTTTCTGCCGCGAACAAAACATTCTGGCGCAGGGCCGCGGATCCGCCGCCAACAGCGCGGTTTGCTATTCGCTCGGCATCACGGCGGTGGACCCGATCGGCATGGAATTATTGTTCGAACGATTTCTTTCCGAGGAGCGCGGCGAGTGGCCCGACATCGATCTCGACTTGCCCAGCGGCGATGAACGCGAGCGCGTGATCCAGTACGTCTACCGGCGTTACGGGCCGCGCGGAGCCGCCATGACCGCCAACGTGATCACCTATCGCAATCGCATGGCTGCGCGCGAAATGGGCAAGGTGCTCGGGTTCGACCCGGACACGCTGAAGCGAATCTCGGCGGCGGTCGCCACCTGGGAATTCAAAGACGAGAACGATGCGCTCGATTGCCGCCTGCGCGATGCCGGGCTCGATCTTACGCATCCGCGAATTCGCAAATATTTCGAGTTGTGCCTCGCCGCCCAGGACCTGCCGCGCCATTTAGGCCAGCACTCGGGAGGCATGGTAATCTGCGAAGGCCGTCTCGATTCCGTCGTCCCGCTGGAGCCCGCTTCCATGCCCGGCCGCGTCGTCGTGCAGTGGGATAAAGAAGACTGTGCGGATATGGGCATCATCAAAGTCGATCTGCTCGGCCTCGGCATGATGGCGGCGCTGAAGGATTCTCTCCAACTGATTCGCGATCATTATCACGATCCTGACAAAAACGAAGAAGTCGATCTGGCGCATCTTCCCGCGGACGATCCGGTCGTATATTCGGCGCTGCAAAAAGCCGACACCGTGGGGATGTTTCAGATCGAAAGCCGGGCGCAGATGGCCTGCCTGCCGCGCCTCAAGCCGCGGCGCTTTTACGACATCGTGGTGCAGGTGGCGATCATACGGCCCGGGCCGATTGTGGGAAACATGGTCAATCCATTTCTCCAGCGGCGGCAGGGCAGGGAGGCGGTCACCTATCCGCATCCCTCGCTCGAATCGGTGCTGGGCCGCACCCTGGGCGTGCCGCTGTTTCAGGAGCAGTTATTGCGCATGGCCATGATCACCGCCAACTTTACCGGCGGCGAAGCGGAAGAGTTACGCCGCGCCATGGGCTTCAAGCGTTCCGAGGCGCGAATGAAAGTGATCGAAGAAAAGTTGCGCGCAGGCATGGCGCGCAACGGAATCTGCGGCGAAACGCAGGAGCAGATCGTCCAGTCGATTACTTCCTTTGCTCTGTATGGATTTCCGGAATCTCATGCCGCCAGCTTTGCCTTGATTGCCTATGCCAGCGCTTATTTGAAATGCCATTACCTGGCGGCGTTCACGGCGGCGCTGCTGAATAATCAGCCGATGGGTTTTTATCATCCCGCCACGATTGTGAAAGATGCGCAGCGCCACGGATTGCAGGTCCTGCCCATGGATGTGACGCGATCGGATTGGAAGTGCAGTTTAGAAACAGTTGCCAGTCGCCAGTTGCCAGTCGCCAGTAAAAACAGTGTCGTGCCGCGCGCCGAAAACCTCGCTGTCCGGCTCGGTTTGAATTATGCGCGCGGGTTGCGCGAGCCGGCAGGGCAGGCGCTGGTTCGGGAGCGCAGCCTGTCGCCGTTCGCTTCGGTGCAAGATCTTGCTCGCCGCGTGCCCGAGTTGCAGAAAGATGAGTTAACGACGCTGGCGGAAATCGGAGCGCTGAATGAAGTGGGCAGTGGGCAGTGGCCAGTGGGCAGTACTAATCAATGCGAGGAGTTTGTTGTACTGCCCACTGGCCACCGACCACTGTCCACTGCTTCTTTTCATCGCCGCGATGCGCTTTGGCAGGTGGAGCGCGCGGTGCGCTGGCCGGGGCCGTTGCTGGATGAGCTTCCGGAAATCGATGGCGAATCTCCGCTGGCGGCGATGACGGACGAAGAGCGCCTGATGGCGGATTATCGCGCTACCGGCCTCACGGTAGGGCCGCATCCCATGCACTACCGCCGCGCGGAAATGAAGAGGATGGGGATTCATTGCGCTTCCGATTTGCCGAGCCTGCGCAATGGACGCCGAGTGCGCATCGCCGGGTACGTGATTGTCCGCCAGCGTCCGGGGACGGCCAAGGGAATGATGTTCATGAGCCTGGAAGATGAAACGGGAATCGCCAATGCGATTTTCACTCCCGATCTGCTGCGGCAAAATCGTGCGCTGCTGATTTCCGAACGCTTCCTGATGATTGAGGGGATTCTGCAGAATCGGGACAACGTGATCCACATCCGGGCGGAAAAAGTTTCGCCCTTAACCAAGGCCGTCATACTACATAAGGAAGAACTGAGAGCTTACAGATGACAGCTGCCTACCGCCGAATCAGCGCCATCAACCATCCCGCCAGAAAAACTCCGCCAACGAACAACGCAAAGCAGTAGAGGCCGTACTTTACCTGCTCCATCGCCGAATTGCGCTGCGTTATGCCAAACACCACTGATGCGAAAAGCGCGAACACTACCGCAGCCGAAAAGTGCGACAAGTTGATGGTCACGATTTCTTCCCCAGCGCAATGTGGTGCGCATCCGCCGCCGCGATGAAGTTCAGCAGGCCGGCCACGATCAGGAACGTCTTGCCATAATCCGCCGCCGCATTCGCCGCCATCACGTTGCCCCAGTCCATGATGCGCGCCAGAAAATAGAGCGCGCCCGCGCCCACGTCGCCAATGAAGCCCAGTATGTCGAGTATGTCGCCGCCGTTCGGCTTGTAAATCCGCCCCTGCATCCCGAGGCCGATCAGGAACATTGCGGTCACCGACACCAGCAGCAGACTGCCGCGCACGTAGCGCTTCAGCAGGAAGTGTCCGCCGCCCGGAATCAGCCAGCCCACAATCGGCGCGACCACCGCCATCGTCGTAAGCGGGTATTCCGGTTCCGTAACGGCACTCTTTGATTTGTCTTTTGCCTTATCTGTTGTCGGCTTGGCCATTCAGATGGTCACAATCTCTCGTTGGATTTTACCAGTAACCTCGGCGCTTCCCGCTCGCACCAGCACGTTCACTTCCGAGCGCACGCCGAACTCGGGCAGGTAGATTCCCGGCTCGATCGAAAACAATGTGTTGGGCAGAATGCGCCGCTCGTCGTGGATTTCCAGATCGTCCATGTTCGCGCCATTCGCATGCACCTCGGTACCGATCGAATGCCCGGTGCGGTGGATGAAATATTCCCCGTACTTCGCCTGCTCGATATGTCCGCGTACCGCGTGGTCCACTTCCCATCCCGCGATCGGTCGGCGGGCCGTAACCGCGTCCTGCACCGTCTTCACGCCCACATCGCGCGCCTCGGTCACAATTTTGAAAATCTCGCGCTGCCGCTCCGATGGCGACTGGCCCACGAATCCCATCCACGTGATGTCGTAATAAACCGCGCCCGGCGTGTTCTTTTTCGCCCACACATCCAGCAGCACGAAGTCGCCTTCGCGAATCGCCACCGGCCGGTTCGCGCTCGGCTCGTAGTGCGGGTTGCCGCCGTTCGCGTTCACCGCCACGATCGGAGGATCGTCGGTCACCAGGTTCTCGCGCTGGAATGCTTCCATGAAAAACTGCTGGATTTCATGCTCGCACACACCGCCGCCCCGCACCCGCCGCCCGATTTCCTTGAACGCCTCGGCCGTGACCGCGTCAATCACATCGCGCGCCGCGAAGTGCGATGCGATCTGTTCCTCCGTCAGCGTCGCTTCAAACTGCGCGATCAGGTCGGCCGCGCTGACTACGTTCTTGCCCATCCCCCGGATCATCTCCACCGTTCCCGCGTCCACCATGGAAATGGTGAAGACAAAATTGTTGGCCGAATACTGCATCGCCACATCGCGATACGGCCCCAAAATCTGCTTCAGGCTGTCGAACAGTTCTTCCCAGCCCGAGTACTGCTTCTTCGCGCCGGGCAACGAGTCCAGGTGTCCCGCCTCAATCTTGTGAACCAGTTTGACGGGATCGCCTTTGGCCGGGATCAGATAGTACCAGCGCCGCGTCACCATCAGCCCTTCCGGCAGTCCGAGAACCCGGTACGAGATTGGGTCGCGATGGTGATGATCGTAAAAAAGCCAGGCGCCGATGTTCCGCTCGCGTAAGGCCTGTTGGATGGTAGATAGATTCATATTTCAATTCCGAAGGTCAACGGTTATTCTACACGACCGCTGGCCATCATTGGATTGGCTTGCGTCGAGCCGGGGCGTGCCCCGTCTTCCTTGGCTGCGGGGGAGGCGCGGCAAACCACGGATTTTCCGGAAATGTGATAAAAAATACTGTAATGCCAACGCACGCCTCTGGCAGTCTCAATCCGCGAAAACCAGGTATCCCATGCTAAGGGCAATCTTCATTGCATTGTCGGAGAGCCGTTCGCTGCGCCGCATCGCCGAACACTCCCGCTTTGGCCAGCGCACTTCCGCCCGCTTCGTCGCCGGCACCGAGGTTGCCGACGCCATCCGCACCGCCGCCGCCATGAATCAAATTGGCGCCGGAGTCTCCATCGACAATCTCGGCGAAAACGTCACCAACGCCGACGAAGCCCGCGCCAGCGCCCAGCTTTATCGTCACCTGCTCGACGAAATCGCCGCCGCCCGCCTCAACGCCAATATCAGCCTCAAGCTCACTCACATGGGCCTCGACGTGGACGAGAAAATGGCCTACGACATCGTCCGCGGCCTGGTCGCCAAGGCGGCCGGCATGTCGCCGAAGAATTTCGTTCGCGTCGATATGGAAGGCTCAGCCTACACCCAGCGCACCCTCGACTTCGTTCACGAACTCCACCGCGTTCCGGGGAACGAAGGCTCGGTCGGGGCCGTGATCCAGTCATACATGCGCCGCGCCCAGGCCGACGTCGAAAAACTCCTCTCCGAGCGCATCCGCATCCGCCTCTGCAAAGGCGCTTACAAAGAGCCCGCCGATATCGCCTTCCAGAGAAAGTCCGAGGTTGACGCCAGCTACGTAAAGCTGATGAAGCTGATGATGAAAAGCGGCGTCTTTCATGGTTTAGCGACCCATGACGAGGCCATTATTAAGGAGGCGAAGGCCTTCGCCACGCGTGAGAACATTCCGCGGAACGCTTTCGAGTTCCAAATGCTGCACGGCATCCGCCGCGACTTGCAGCAGGATCTGGTGAAAGAGGGATGGGGCGTGCGCGTCTATATCCCGTTCGGCACCGAGTGGTATCCCTACTATATGCGGCGGCTGGCCGAGCGTCCGGCAAATGTGTTCTTTATAGCGAAGAACATTCTGCGCCGCTAACCCAGCTTTCGCTTTGCTGTAATCGGCGAAAACGCTCCCGGTCCCGAACCGGGTGGGTTTCTCCATGGAACAAATCCGCCCCGCCCCGCGTACTATATTCAGGAAGCGCCTATCTGGGTTCCTGCCTCTTGGAGGACAAAGGCCATGCGCAATACCGTCAACGCAGTTTGCATTCTCGCACTACTCATTCTTGCCGCTGCCAGCGGCCCCGCGAAAGCCGCCACCACGCCTGCGGGCCGCCATGAGTCCATCGTGATCGTTTTCAAAGACGGACACCGTCAAACCCTCAACATGGCCGACATCGCGCGCATCGACTTCAAAACTCCGCTCACCATCGTCTACAAAGACGGACGGCAGAAGAACATTCCCGCCGCGGATATCGCGCGCATTGAATTCGAATCCCCCTTGACCGCTTCCACTCCCGGCCGCAACCACTTCCTGGGCAAGTGGAAGGTGGGCGAGGGCAACGGATTCAGTACTTTCTACATCACGCTCGATCCCGACGGCGAGGCCACGAAGTCGCTTGGCGCCACCCACGGCACCTGGACCGTGGTCGACGGAGAAGCCCGGATCAGCTGGGACGATGGCTGGCATGATGCCATCAGGAAGGTCGGCTCGAAGCACGAAAAACTCGCCTATGAACCCGGCAAATCGTTCGACGATGCGCCATCGAACGTCACCGACGCCGTCAATACCGAACCCAGCCCGATTTAGAGCGCGACCGATTTAGACCGCATTCCCCATCGCGTGTGGGGGCGGGCGCCCTCGCCCGTCCAAGCTAGTCCAGCGGCTTGGTTTTGGCAGGTTCGGAAGCGTTGAACGATGGGGTCTCATCCGGGCCGACCAAGAACCAGTAGTCCAATCCGCTCCAAGGTTCTTTGAACGGAAGCAGCCGTGTCCGCAGTGTTCGCTTGTTGGTTTCGTTCCCTACCCGCGCGACGATTAGCTTAGGTTGGTACACACCTACATAAACACCATCGCGGTCGGAGCCAAGTAACAGTTCGATACTTTCGTTAGGGGCCAGCACACGAATGTACGCGTGATGAACGGCCCATTCCTTTGGTTCCGTGGCGCCGCCATAGGTATAACTGACGGGCGCGTCAAACGTAATATCGGACAGCGAATGCATTCCCCGATTTCGCACCGTGCAATGCCATCCCCACCACAGCAACTTGTTTCCTTCTCCTGCACGACGGTCCGCTGGCCAGAGGAGTTTCTGTGTGCCCGTTGTCTGGATGCGGTGCAGCCCGTCGCTCAGTTTCGGATCGAGATTCAAGGTGTAGAACGTCTGGCCTTCCTCAACTTCGAACGGAAACGTCGTCATTTCAGTCCCGATTTCCAGCCACCGGTTTGGATCCAGGGCTCGCCGCGTATCTCGGATGCCAAGAATCACTGCCCAACAGCAAGCAATCACGCAAAGTGCGTACGCCGAATTGGAAAGGATCACCCCGGCAGGCCGTTTGCGGAGCCGAGTAAAAGAGTATGCCGCCGCCACGGATAGCAGGCAGAAACCGAGCGTTGCAGCCCAGATTGCCACCAATCGCAACCAACCGGAGTAATCCGCCTCGTCGAACTGCAACAGCAGGAACGCCGAGCAGAACAACACAAGAATTGCCAGGGGAGGAGACCGGTGCGAACCTCGCTTTGGCTGCCCGCGCTCGCCAACCGATTCGGGGGCGCTCATGCATTGCGGGTCATTTTTCATGCTTTTTCCCGGCCCGCTCACCGACTGCAAACGTCATCTTCCCCGCCCTCTTATCCGCATCCACGACCACCTGGTCCCCATGCAGCACCTCGCCGTCCAGAATCTTCATCGCCAGCGGGTCCTGCACCAGCTTTTGAATGGCCCGTTTCAGCGGACGCGCTCCGAAGTTTGCATCATAACCTTCAGCGAAGAGCAACTCTTTCGCGGCGTCGGTCAACTCCAACGTAATTTTTCGATCGGTCAACATGTGCCGCAAGTCTTCCAGCCGCAGCTCGACGATCTTCACCAGCTCTTCCTTGCCCAGCGGATGGAAAATGACGATGTCGTCCACGCGATTCAGGAACTCGGGCTTGAACTGCCCGCGCAGCGCGTCCATCACCTGCTTCGAGGCGTGCTCGAAGCCATCGGCGGTGCGAATGTTTTCCGATTGCAGATACGCTGACCCCAGATTCGAGGTCATGATGATGACCGTGTTTTTGAAATCGACCTTGCGCCCCTTGCCGTCGGTGAGGCGGCCGTCGTCCATGATCTGCAGCAGAATGTTAAACACATCCGGATGCGCCTTTTCAATTTCGTCGAACAACACAACCGCATAAGGATGCCGCCGCACCGCCTCGGTGAGTTGTCCGCCCTCCTCGTAGCCGACGTATCCCGGAGGCGCGCCGATCAGCCGCGACACGGCATGTTTCTCCATGTATTCGGACATGTCGATGCGAATCATGGCGCGCTCGTCGTCGAAAAGAAATTCGGCCAGCGCGCGGGCAAGTTCGGTCTTGCCAACACCCGTCGGCCCCAGAAAAATAAACGACCCGATCGGCCGCTTGGGATCGCTCAGCCCCGCCCGCGACCGGCGAATAGCGTTGGCCACGCGTTCCAGCGCCGCATCCTGCCCGATGACGCGCAGACGCAGCCGGTCTTCCATGTTGATGAGCTTTTTGACTTCGCCTTCGAGCATTTTCGAAACCGGAATTCCGGTCCACTTCGAGACGATGCCGGCGACGTCCTCCTCATCCACTTCCTCTTTCAACATTCGTGCCTGTGTTTGTGTGGAGCGGGCGCCCTCGCCCGCTAGCTTGTCGGTGATCTTCTTCAGTTCTTGTTCCGTCTGGCGAATCAACCCATACCGGATTTGCGCCACCCTCTCCAGATTTCCTTTGCGCTCCTCGGCGGCCTCTTCGATCTTGAGCTGCTCGAGTTTTTCTTTCAGCGCGCGGGCCTTCGCGATCACATCTTTTTCCTGCTTCCACCTGGCCTTGAGCGCGTTCGATTGCTCGCGGATGCCGGCCAGTTCTTTTTCCACGCTGGCCAGGCGCTCTTTTGAATTCGCATCGTCTTCCTTTTTCAGCGCCTGCTTTTCGATTTCCAGTTGCGTGGCGTGTCGTTCCAGCTGATCGATTTCCGTGGGCATGGAATCGATCTGTATGCGCAGCGATGCGGCAGCCTCGTCGATCAAGTCGATGGCCTTGTCGGGAAGAAAGCGGTCGGAAATATAGCGATGCGACAGCGTAGCCGCCGCAACGATGGCCGAGTCTTTGATTCGCACTCCATGATGCACTTCGTATTTTTCCTTCAGCCCGCGCAGGATCGCAATCGTATCTTCGACGTTCGGCTCGCCCACGAACACAATCTGGAAGCGGCGTTCGAGCGCGGCGTCTTTCTCGATGTACTTGCGATATTCGTTGAGCGTCGTCGCTCCGATGGCGCGCAGCTCTCCGCGGGCGAGCGCCGGCTTCAGCATGTTCGAAGCGTCGATTGCGCCTTCGGCCGCGCCGGCCCCAACCAGCGTGTGCAACTCGTCTATAAAAAGGATGACCTGGCCGTTGGAGTCTTCGATTTCCTTGAGCACGGCCTTGAGCCGGTCTTCGAATTCGCCGCGATATTTCGCGCCCGCCAGCATCGCTCCCAGATCGAGCGCCACGACACGCTTGTTTTTCAGCGCTTCGGGCACGTCGCCGGAAACGATGCGCTGCGCCAGGCCCTCGACGATGGCCGTCTTGCCCACTCCCGGCTCGCCGATCAGCACGGGATTATTTTTCGTCCGCCGCGAAAGCACCTGCACCACGCGGCGAATTTCTTCGTCGCGTCCGATGACAGGATCGAGCTTGCCGCGCCGCGCCTGCTCGTTCAAGTCGCGGGCATAACGCTCCAGCGCCTGATACTTGGCTTCGGGATTCTGGTCGGTGATGCGCTGCGATCCTCGGACTGCGGTGAGCGCTTTCAGAATGGCGTCGTGCGTCGCGCCGTGACGCGTCAGCAACTCCTGCGCCGGATCACGCTTCAGACTGGTCAACGCCAGAAGAATATGCTCCGTCGAGACGTATTCGTCTTTGAAGTTGTCGGCTTCCTTGAAAGATTTTTCCAGCAGCTGATTGACCTGCGACGACATGGCCGGCTGCTGCGCCCCGCCGCCCGAAACTTTAGGCAGCTTTTCAATTTCTTTGTAGAGGTCGCTGAGCACGGCCTGCGGCCCGATGCCGATTTTTTCCAGCACCGGCGCAACGATGCCTTCCTTGTCTTCAACCAGCGCCGCCAGCAGATGGAGCGGTGCAAGCTCCGGATTGCCATGCTCGGAAGCAAGCTCGTTAGCGCGCTGGACGGCCTCTTGCGCCTTGACGGTAAATTTGTCCCAACGGATCGGCATAAATTAATTCCTATCTCAACCTGTCATCCTGAGCGAAGCGAAGGATCTCTGCATTCCCCCGCTGCCCAACAAATGGAGGGATCCTTCGCTTCGCTCAGGATGACAGACCATTTTTACAATTACAGATCTCTTCGATCTTCAGATTGCCAATTGCAAATGAAACGGGAGGCGCAATTCCTCGCCTCCCGCTGAGTTTACATCTGTCGAGCTTCTCTTGGTTGTCAACTGACGGCTGTCTTACGCCGCTTTGCTCGGCCCCTTGCTCTCCAGTGTCTTCTGCGTGCCAACGTTGACTTTGATCTGCTTCGGCTTGGCTTCGGCTTTCTTTGCCAGCTTTACCTTCAACACGCCCTTGTCGTAGTCGGCCTGGACGCTTTCCTGGTCAACCGTGTTCGGCAGCGTGAAAGTGCGGGTGAAGCTGCCATACTGCCGCTCGACGCGCCGGTAGTTCTCTTCTTTCTCTTCCTTCTCGAACTTGCGCTCGCCGTGGACGGTGAGCGTGTTGTTCTCGATGCGAACGTCGATGTCTTTCTCGTCGATTCCGGGCACTTCGATCTTCAGGATCACATTGTGCTCGTCTTCGTAAACATCCACGGGCGGCGCGAACGCAGTCGTGGTCAGCGATTCATCCTGCCCTTCCGGCCCACGCGGGTCGCGGAACAAGCGGTTCATGCGGTCTTGCAGGGTGACAAACTCACGGAACGGGTCCCAACGGGTAATCATGGTCATAACGAAAATCCTCCTACTTGAAATTCAGGCGGGAGCGTTTAGAAGCTCCCCATCTGTTCATTAGTGTAAGCACAGCATAAAACATGAGTGTAGTATTGTCAAGTATTTTATGTACTTGTTTTTCAGTTGCTTACACTAAGTATCAAGCACTTGAGGTAGCTGGTCTCCGGCACATTCAGTAGGATGGGGTGGTCTTTCGCCGCTCCGCGGTTGTCGACCACGCGCAGATCTTTGTGGGCATCGCGCGCGGCGTCGGCCACCACTTCGAGAAAATCCTGAGCGCCGACGTGGAAGGAGCACGAACAAGTGACTAGAATCCCTCCGGGGCGCAGCATTTTCAGAGCGCGAAGATTGAGTTCCTTGTAGCCGCGCAGCGCTTTGTCCAGATCGCGCTTGGTCTTGGCAAACGGCGGCGGATCGAGGACGACAGTGTCGTAGCGCCGGTCGGCGGCCGCGTACTCGCGGAGCAGGTCGAAAGCGTTGCCTTCGATCCACTCCAGTTCGCGCCCGTTTAAGGCGGCGTTCTTCTCCGCCACTTCCAGCGCCGGACGCGAGCTGTCCACTCCGGTAACGCTCGAACATTTCGCGGCCAGATGCAGCGCAAATCCTCCCTGATAGCAAAAAACATCAAGCGCCTCGCCGTGAGCGTACTGCGCGGCGGCGGCGTAGTTCTCGCGCTGATCCAGAAACGCTCCCGTCTTCTGGCCTTCCAGTCCGTCGTAGTGAAAGCGGACGTTGTTAATCTCACTGCCGTTCATCTCGATCACCGTCGCACTCTTCTCGCCCCAAAGCAGGCCCGACTGCCGGGGCGGAAGTTGTTCCAGTTCCCGTATGCGGCCGTCAACGCGCTCGACAATTCCCGCTACGATTCCCGCTGGCTGCAGATCTTCGCGCAGAGTTTTCACGATGGCTTCGCGCACCGGCGCTGCATCGATGGCTTGGGTCAAAATTTGCAGCGAGATCACGTCGTTATAGCGATCGACGATCAGGCCGGGCAAAAAATCGGCTTCACTGAAAACTACGCGGTAGGCGTTGGTATTGGCGACAAGTTCCTTGCGGAAGGCGATGGCGGCGCGAATCCGCTCAGCGACCAAAGCGGGCAGATCGGCTACCGACCCATGCGAGATCATCCGAATCGCGATCTGCGACGAAGAACTGTAGAGCGCGGTGCCCAGAAACTTGCCGCGCGAATCGAAAACGCGGACCACGGATCCCGGCGGAATGCTGTTCGCCTCAATGCCCTCAATGTCAGAGCGATAAACCCACGGATGCCGCGCCTGCAGTCGCGCGGCTCCTCGCGTAGAAAGTTTTACGGAAGGCTCCCCGCGTGCGCCAAGGGCAGTGCGTTTCTTCGGCATGACTAGATGCTATACCGCGGCGCGAATCTAGTGTGCGGCCGGCTGGTCCGCCGGAGGGGCGGAAGGCTTGTGGCTGGCCCTGCGCTCGCGGTTGATGGCGAGCAGATCTTTATGCAGCAAATCGAGCGCGTTCGAGGGAATCTCGTTCCCCCACTCGTCGATTTCCTTTTCTTCCCAATGTCCGTTAAGCCGCAGCGCCGAGTCGGTCAAGTCCTCGGGAAACGCCTGCCGGTAATTTCCCTCGCGCCCGAGCACCTCGCCAAACTGCCGTCCCGTATGCATTTCGTAGATGCGCCGCGTCGAGCCGCCGCCAGTGTTGATAAACACCAGCAGCACTTCGCCTTCCTCGGGATAATCGGGACGATAGAACCACGCCTGTGGCGCGTCGGCCTTCGGGCGCGGGCGTTTCCTGCCCGTAACCGTCACCACTTCCTGCTCCGGCTGGGTTTCGTTCGCCGGAATGTAGTAATAAAGTCTCTGGCACGATTCGCAGGCCATGACCGTCTCGCCATTGCGAGCTTCGTTGTAGGTCTGGGGACGCAGCATCACCTGACAGCCCATGCATTTGTGGTCGCGCACTTCGGCCAGCCCGCTGCCGCGGAACTTCATTACCCGGTCATAGTGATGAAGAACATGTTCGGCAATCGCCTGGCGCAGCGCGTCGCGCTTGGAGTTCCATTCGGAGAGCTTCTTCTGGTCTTCGGCAGTGACTTTTCGCGCTTCTTCTTTCTCTTTTTCGATCTCGGCGGTCTCCGCCTTGAGCTCGGCCTCGGCCGTTTTGACGTCTTTTTCGCGCGCCTCGACGCTGATCATCACCTCGAGAATGCGGTCTTCGTTGAGGCGAATCTCCGACTCGGCAAACTGGATCTCGTGCAGCAGGGCCTTGTATTGGTCGTTGGTTTTTACGTCGAGAGACTGGTCGCGGTACTTGGAAATCCTGGCTTGCAGGTCCTTGATATTGGCTTCGTACTTCTTGCGCTTGGCCTCGTCGTCCTTGGCCGCGGACCGCGCTTTTTCGAGGTGCGCCCTGGTTCCAGCCAGTTTTTGTTCGATCGCCGCCACGCGTTTGGGAAGCGCGGCGATTTCCTCACGCAGTTTGCGGATCTCTATGTCCGCCGCCTGCAATTCCAGCAATCTCTCTATGTCAGGAAGCATCGGTTAGGGGAGTCACCGTAACGATTTTAGCACGCGAGCCGTGACGCAGCGTCCCGTCTGTCACCGGGTTCCGATCAGTCCCCCGACGGTGTTGCAGGTGGAACATTTGTGCGTATCGTTGTGTACGTACATTAGGGCCAGAAAAAATATTTTTGGGGAGGCCGCGAAATCGGCGATTTGGGGCCTTGGGGGGTGGAAGGCGAAATCGGCAAAAATCAAGGGCGTTGGCGTAAATCCCATCGAGACAGAGAGTTAGGCGCAAAAAATGGGGAATGCGCAGTTGGGTTCCGACCGTGGAGGGCTTCGAGGTGAGTGGTTTTGTGTCAAGAGGCATTCTTGTGGATGCGGGCGAGGTACCACAATCGCTTGTGGCCGTGCTGCAAGTCGTGGTTGAAGGCTCGATTTCGACCCTAAGGGCGGGGCAGCGGGCGTCTCAGAACCGCGACATTCTTGCGCGTTTGTTGGGGGCCAGCCGCAGGGGGGCTGTGGACGCGAGTTCCACCCGGTTCCTTCCTTTGTTCTTGGCGCGATAGAGGGCCTGATCGGCCGCCTGGATGACCTGCTCGGGCTGGCGGTAGCGGGTGCTGGGCTCGGCAACGCCGATGCTGACCGTCACCGATAGACGATCGGAAAGACGATCAGAAAGAACTTCGGACAAACGATCGGGCGGCTGGCTTGAAGGCTGCGGGAAAAGGCTCCCTTGCTCACTCTGTGAGCTTGCGGCTGAAACCGCGGCGGATCTCGGCCGAGTTACGGCGCGGCTGAAACCGCGCCCCTTCGCAAGAAAATCAATGCGCATGTTATTCCGCAGGCGAGAGGGACCGGCGGCGGCTTGCTTTCTTGCTGACGTTCTTAGGGACTCTCTTGCGGACCTCCTGCGGTCGGACTCGAGGGCGCGGCGATCGCTTTCGAGGGCGGCGATTCTTTCGGCTCTTCTCTCGTCTCTTCTGTCGTCTCTTCGATCCGAGCCGCGCAGTTGAAAGGTGGATTTCTCGATGATTTGGCGCAGCGCGTCGAGGCGCTCGAAGGCGTCTCGGGCGGAAGTGTTGCGAAAGACGATGGCAAACTCTTCGCCACCGCAGCGGAAAGCCTGGCCGTCGCCTCCGACCTCGGCCAGACGCTTGGCCACCATGCACAGGACCTGGTCGCCAACGTCGTGTCCATAGGCGTCGTTGAACTTTTTGAAATGGTCGATATCGACGATGGCGATGGCGTATTGCTGATCGAGCGAAAGCAGGGACTCGTTGAAGGCGCGACGTCCGCGAATGCCGGTGAGCTCGTCGTGGTAGGCGAGGACGTAGGAAGTCTCGATCAGCGAGGCGGCGAGAATCAGGGCGGCGGTGGCAACGTAGGCGTCCGCCGCCTTGCCGGCCGGGGCGAATTGCAGCCAGACGTAAACGGCGGCGACAGACCAGGCGAATCCGGGCTCGATGGGCTTGTGGGTTTGAAAAAAACGCCGGGCGAAAATGGCGGCTGCGGCGAGGCAGGTCAGAAGGACCCAGAGCGGCATGGCGATGGCGCCGAAAAGCAGCGGATTGGAAAAACTGTTTTCGGGACGGCAGGCGATGGCGAAGACGACCGATTCGAGAAAGAGCAATCCAAAGCGGGGAGCGACCCCGGCGATAATCAGGCCGCGCTCGCGCATGGAGGCGAAGACGATGAAGTTGAGCGGGACGAGCAGAGCGGCGAGCGCGATGGCGGTGCGTCCCGGTCTGGTGGAAAACTGGCCGGCGGCAAAGAAATCGACGGCGCGATGCGCGAGCAGAAGGGAGAGCAAGGAAAACAGGACACGGCTGGAATGGAAACGCCAGGCGAGAAACAATCCGGCGGCGAACACGCCGAAGTAGTAGAAGCCCACGGAGGGCGCGACACGCGCGAACAGAGAGCTGTTGACGAGCGCCGCCGCCAGCGCCAATAACAGCGCGCCGGGAGCCAGCCACGCCTTCCAGGTTCTCGTGTTCACATGCGCCTCGCCACTTCGGCCTCGCCGGTCAAAATCATTGCCTTGGAAATAAGGATACGGCAGCCGGGGCCGGGAGGCGATTATGTTTTGGGCACGGGCCTGGGGTTAGAGACCGGGAAATTTGCCGAGGAAGATCAGCAGAATATCCAGCGTGTCGGCCACGCCGTGGGCGATGATGGGCACGGAAAGATTTTTCCCGGTGCGCAGGAACATCACTCCAAGCAACACGCCGGAAAAACCCTCCTGGATGATGCCGGTCACGCCCTGGTAAGAATGAGCAAATCCGAATGCAACATTGACCACGACCAGGCTGACGATCCACGCCAGGCGGGTCCGGTTGCCCAGATCCGCAACACGATTCATGAGGTAGCCGCGCCACACGAGTTCCTCGCCAAACGCCGCGAGAGTCCACGTCAAGGCGAGTGCGACCAGGGAGTATTTGATGTTTCCCGTAAGGATGCGAAAGTCCGCCAAGTCAGGCGACTTGCCGGTCAGGCGGGTGAGGAAAGGCTGGGTGACAAAGAACTGGAGAATCTCCAGAACGACTCCGCCTCCAACGCCCAGCGCCAGAATGACCGCCCAGCTTCGGTTGCGCGAGAAGCCGGCGTCCTTCCACCTTAATTTGCGCAAGCGCAGCGAGATCCATCCCAGGAGCAACAAGTACGGCGTCTTGCTGACGTAGATCAGGTGATGGCTGTCCGCCACAAAGACCAGAGCGACGATGGCCAATTCGACCAAGGCCAGCCATTTGCTCTGACGCCAGTCCGCAACGGTCTGGCCATTGCGGTTCACTCTTCCTCGGGTTCTTTCTTTTCCTCGATGGCCATGTCCTGAAATTCGCTGGACTCGAAAACGTCGCCGCATTCCATGCATTCCACATATTCGGCCTCGTCTTCGCGGGAAGCGATGCGGGAGACGATGCGCACCCGTGGATGCTTGCACTGCTCGGGAGTGACTTTTTGCGGAGGAGGTTCGGACGGCTGGCTGGGCGTCATAAACTTGGCGATGGTTTCATGTTGCGATCGGGAATCGGCGTTGTAACCGTTATTTGGCGCTATTTTGCTGCGGCCGGCTGAGGATGTCAAGTACCGGTGTCAGCCTTGTCATATCCCAGCGAAGCCCGTTTGCCATAACCGCCGGCGCCGCCGGACGGCCGCTGGTTTCGCGTCTGCTGCTACAATTTCTTGATCGCCGAGCTGCCCAGCCGCATCGAACCATCGTCGTACAATCATCGTCGTACAATCATCGTCGTACAATCGAGGTGTCCATATGCCGGAAACTCCGCAACTTGCGAATCCCGCGCCGCTCACCACTCTCAGCCAAGACGAAATTCTGTTTCGCGATACGGTGCGCCAGTTCGCCGCCGATAAAATCCGTCCGCTGGCGAAAGAAATGGATGAACGGGCGGAGTTCGATCACGGATTGATCGACCAGTTCTTCCAACTCGGGCTGATGGGCATCGAGATTCCGGAAGAGTACGGCGGCGCGGGCGGGAAATTTTTCGAAGCGATCCTGGCGGTGGAGGAACTTTCGCGGGCCGACGCTTCCGCCGGCGTCATTGTGGACGTGCAGAACACGCTGGTGGCGAATGCCATTCTGCGCTGGGCGACGGAAGAGCAGAAGAAGCGTTACCTGCCGAGGATGGCGGCGGACACGGTGGGCGCATACGCGCTGAGCGAGGCGGGATCGGGCTCGGACGCATTTGCGCTCGCCACCAAAGCCGAACGCAAAGGCAACGAATTCATTCTCAACGGACGCAAGCTCTGGATCACGAATGGCAAGGAAGCGGGGTTGTTCATCGTGTTTGCCACCGAGGATGCGTCGAAGGGGTACAAGGGGATCACGGCGTTTCTGATCGAGAAAAACTTCCCCGGATTCACCGTGGGCAAGAAGGAAGACAAGCTGGGGATTCGCGCGTCGTCCACCTGCGAACTGATTTTGGAAGATTGCCGCGTGCCCAGGGACAACGTGCTGGGCGAGGCTGGCAAGGGATACAAGATTGCCATTGAGACGCTGAACGAAGGGCGCATCGGAATTGGCGCGCAAATGCTGGGCGTGGCGCGCGGAGCGTGGGAATACGCCGCGAAATATGCCCAGGAGCGCACACAATTCGGCAAGCCGATTGCGGAATTTCAGGGCATTCAGTTCCAGATCGCGCAGATGGCCACCGAGATCGAGGCGGCGCGCCTGATGGTTTATAACGCCGCGCGCATGAAAGACGCGGGGGTGAATTTCGTGAAAGAAGCCGCCATGACCAAGCTGTTCACGTCGCAAGTGGCCGAGCGCGTCACCTCGCTGGCCATCGAAGTTTACGGCGGATACGGTTTTACCAAGGATTATCCGGTCGAAAAATACTGGCGCGACGCGAAGATTGGAAAGATCTACGAAGGCACGTCGAACATGCAGTTGGCGACGATTGCCAAGCTGGTGATGGGAAAATAAGTCAGAAGTTAGAGGTCAGAGGTAAGAGGTCAGATTGCAGAGGTGAAAGAACGCGGTCGTTGGATTCTTACCTCTGCAATCTGACTTCTGACCTCTGCAATCCGTATGCCCACCTTTTCCCAAGACGCGCTCGAAGCGACCGCGGCTGCGTTGGCGAACGCCGGCGCGGAGCCCATCTCTCGTGAAGCGGCTTGCCGGCTGCTCCGAGTGGGCGACGACATGCTGCCCGGGCTGCTCCGGGCGGCGCAGCTGGCCCGGGCGCGATTCAAGCCGGGGATCATCACCTATTCCCGCAAGGTGTTTCTTCCCTTGACGAATCTTTGCCGCGACTACTGCGGCTACTGCACCTTCCGGCGCGATCCCGGCACGGCCGGCGCGCACACCATGACGCCCGACGAGGTGATGGAGGTCGTGCATGCGGGAGAGCGCATGGGCTGCACCGAAGCCTTGTTCAGCCTGGGAGACAAGCCGGAGTTGGCGTTTCCCGAGATGCGCGATCGGCTGCGGCGCTGGGGATACAATTCCACGCTTCATTATCTGGAAGCGATGTGCGAGAAGGTGCTGCGCGAATCCAAGCTGCTGCCCCATCCCAATCCCGGCCTGATGAGTGCCGAGTGGCTGACACGCTTGTCCCGCGTGGCTCCTAGCATTGGGCTCATGCTGGAGACCAGTAGCGCGCGGCTCATGGCGAAGGGCGGCGCTGTCGTCCATGCGCACGACAATGCTCCCGATAAAGATCCTGTTAAACGCCTGCGGGTGCTGGAGGAAGCGGGGCGGCTGAAAATTCCTTTCACCACGGGAATTCTGATTGGAATTGGCGAGACGCACGAAGAGCGCGTGGATGCGCTGATCGCGATCCGCGACTTGCATGATAACTATGGAAATATTCAAGAGGTGATCGTCCAGAACTTCCGCGCCAAGGATGAAACGCCGATGGCGCGCTGGCCAGAACCTGGCCGCGGGGAGATGCTGCGCACGCTGGCCGTGGCGCGCCTGCTGATGCCGCGGATGAACATTCAGGCACCGCCGAATCTTTCCGATCGGGGCGATAATCCTGAATATGGTCTGGAATATGATGAGCACAGTGGCTGGCACAATGGTTGGCACTATGCCGATCTGCTCGATGGTGGTATTAACGATTGGGGCGGAGTTTCGCCGTTGACGCCGGATTTCATCAATCCGGAAAAGCCGTGGCCGCATTTGGAAGAATTACGCCGGCATACAGAGGCAAAAGGATTTGCGCTGCGGCAGCGGTTGCCGGTTTATCCTGAGTTCGTAAGGCAGTTCACAAGACAGGTTGTGGAAGCAGCAGCGGCGCCCACGGATTTGCTGGCGCAACGCCTCAGCGCCGCCGCGGACGCTGAGGGCTACGCTCGGAGGGCGGAATGATCACGGTGCTCACTGGCGGTACCGGTGGCGCGAAATTTGTGGATGGACTCCGGCAGGTCGTTCTGCAGGAAGAACTGACCATCGTCGTCAACACCGGCGACGACATGCGCTGGTGGGGGTTGTACGTTGCCCCCGATCTCGATTCCATCACGTACATGCTGGCGGGGAAACTGAGCCAGGAGCGCGGGTGGGGCGTGGAGGGCGACACATTTCTTTGCCTGCAAGCCATGGGGCAACTGGGGCAACCGGTGTGGTTTCACGCCGGCGATCGCGATCTGGCCACGCATATTTTCCGCTCGCAGTTGCTGGCCGGCGGCAAGACGCTCACGGAGGCCACGTCGGAGATTACAAGCCGGCTGGGAATCAAGGCGCGCGTGCTGCCGATGACGAACTCGCCGGTGGAGACGCGGGTACTGACTCCGTCGGGCGATTTCAGTTTTGAACAATATTTCGTCCAGCGCTGGTACCAGGACCCGGTGGAATCGATCCGCTACGCGGGCGCCTCCGACGCCGAGGCGGCGCCGGGAACGATCGAGGCGATTCGCTCGGCCGATCTTGTGCTGCTGGCGCCGAGCAATCCCGTGTCGAGCATCGCGCCCATTCTCGCCGTGCCCGGAATTCGCGAAGCGCTGTATCAGAGCCGCGCCCGCATTGTCGCCATCAGCCCGATTGTGGGAGGGGCCGCGGTCAACGGGCCCGCGGGAATACTCATGACGGCGCAAGGGTTCGCCGTTTCCATTGCCGGAGTCGCCGACTTTTATCATGACTTCCTCGATCTGCTGGTGGTCGATTCCAGCGACGCGACGGCGGCCGAGGAGTTGCGCAAGAGCGGCATGAATGTGCACTGCACTCCGGTCATCATGCGCAGTAATGAAGATCGAGTCGCGCTGGCGAAGAGCGTTCTGGAAGCGGCGTTGCCGCAGCCACCGCCGCAGCCGCAGGCAGAGCCACAGCCAGAGCCGACGCCGTCCACTCCCCCTACGCCGGAGCAGCCGTGATTCTGGTTCCCATAAAAAACCTCGCCGCCGCCAAGCAGCGGCTGTCTTCCATTTTGAGTCCGGAAGAACGTGTTGCGCTGGCGCAGGCGATGTGCGAGGACGTGCTCGAAGCGCTGGCGCGATGGCAGGGCCGGCCCGCGGTTGCGGTCGTGACCAGCGATGCGTTTGCGCGCGAGTTGGCCGCGCGCTTCAATTTCGAGGTCATTCCGGACGGCCTGAACTCCGGCGAGACCAGCGCCATCGAAATGGCCACGGCGCTTTGCCGCGAGCGTGGAGCGAAGAGCACGCTGGTGATTCCGGCGGATATTCCTTTGCTCGACAGTTCGGAGTTGCAGAAGATTCTGGACTGGGCTCCTTCTGGCGGCACTGTGCTGGTGCCGGACGCGGCTGGGCGCGGCACCAATGCCGCCTGGCGAGCGCCGTGTGACTTGTTTCCTTTGCGCTTCGGCAACGACAGCTTCCTGCCGCATCTGGCCGCGGCGAAGGCAACCGGCCTGCCTTGCGTCGTGCTGCACCTGCGGGGGATTGCGCGCGATGTCGATCGTCCCGAAGATCTCCTCGATCTGGCCGCCGCCAGCGGCGATCGCCAATCGCAGAAGCTGGCGCGAAGCTGGAACCTCGGCAGCAGAAACGCGGCCTGACATGGGACCGAACACAACCAAGCGAGCACCCGGGGAACTTCGCATTCTTCCTATCGCGGTCAGCGGAGAAGTCCGCGCTGGAGACTCGCTCGGCGAGCGCTTGTCGGCGGCGGCGCGAAGTCTCGGGCTGAGCTTTCAGAAGGGCGACATCCTGGTGGTGAAACACAAGATTGTGTCGAAGGCGGAAGGCGCGCTGGTTGCGCTCGACAAGGTCCAGCCTTCGGCGTCTTCGCGGGCCTGGGCGCGGCGCTACGGGCTGGACGCGCGCGTCCGTGAATTGGCGGTGCGCGAGAGCCGCCGGATCGTGCGGAGCAAGCGCAATGTGCTGATCACCGAAACGAAGCACGGATTCATTTGCGCCAACAGCGGCGTGGATGTTTCGAACGTCGATGGCGGACGGCACGCCGTGTTGCTGCCGGCGGATCCCGACCGTTCCGCCGCGAAGTTGCGGCGCGAACTGAAGAAGCGGCTCGGAATTGACATCGCGGTCATCGTCAGCGACAGTTTCGGGCGCCCGTGGCGTTTGGGATTGACGGAAGTAGCGATTGGCGTCGCGGGAATGCGCCCACTGGCCGACTACCGCGGACGCCGCGATGCGCACGGCTATCCGCTGCATGCGACGGTGGACGCCGTGGCGGACGAACTGGCCTGCGCGGCGGGGTTGGTCTGCGGCAAGCTGGCGGGTACTCCCGCCTGCATCATTCGCGGCTATGCTTACAATCGGGGAAGCGGCGAGGCGCGCGAATTAATCCGTCCCACAAAGAAAGATTTGTTTCGATAGAATCTTTCATGAATTGTATGCGGGGTCGCGCCTTCACCACCGGCTGATAGGATTACGTTATGCCATGGCAAGCTCCAGAACTCGAGCAATTCTCCGCGCTGACCTGGGAACAGATTGCGCCGCACACGTCGGACGCGATTCGCCGCGCGTTGGAGCGTGCGCTGGAAACGCAAGACGGAAGCTGCCTGACGGACGACGAGCGCCACGCTCTGGCAAATTGCGATGGGCTGAATTGCAATCGCGCGGACTTGTTCGCGCTGCTCGTGGCCGCCGACACGCTTCGCCGCGAACTCGCCGGCAACATCGTCACTTACGTGGTGAACCGCAACATCAATTTCACGAATATCTGTTTCGTGGGCTGCAAGTTTTGCGCGTTTGCCCGCGGGCCGCGCGCGGCGGACACTTATTTCCATTCGCTCGAAGACGTGGCCCGCAAAGCCAAAGAAGCGTGGGATGTGGGAGCGACCGAGGTCTGCATTCAAGGCGGGCTGCCGCGCGATCTGCCTCCTTATTATTACCGCGACATTCTGCGCGCGGTGAAAAATGCCGTTCCGGGCATGCACATCCACGCGTTTTCTCCCATGGAAATTGTCTACGGCGTGGAATTAACCGGCATGAAGCTGGGCGACTATCTCACCATGCTGCGCGATAACGGGCTGGACACGATGCCGGGCACGGCGGCTGAGATACTCGACGACGACCTGCGCCATGTATTGTCGCGCAACAAAGTTTCCGTGGCCGAATGGCAGGAAGTCATCCGCACGGCGCACGCCTGCGGCATCCCGAGCACTTCGACGATCATGTACGGACACAGCGAAACGCCGGACCACTGGGTGCGGCAGCTGGCGTTGTTGCGGCAGATCCAGTCTGAAACCGGAGGCTTCACCGAATTCGTACCGCTGGGTTTTGTGCATCAGAACACGCTTTTATTTAAACAAGGACTGGCGCGCACCGGGCCGACGCTTGCCGAACATCTCAAGATCCATGCGCTGGCCAGAATTCTGCTTGCCGGCTCGATCCGTAACATCCAAGTCTCGTGGGTGAAGCTGAGCCGCAAACTTTCGCAGCTTTGCCTCGAAGCCGGGGCCAACGATTACGGCGGAACGCTGATGGAAGAAAGCATCTCGCGCGAGGCGGGAGCAACCGCGGGCGAGTACACCAGCCCGGAAGATTTCCAGGCGATGATTCTGGAGATTGGGCGAATTCCAGCCGAGCGCAACACAAAATATTCGCAAATCAAAATCAAGCTGCCCGAGGCGGCAGAGCGCGAGCGGCTTGCGGACACCGCATGAAAAAGCGCATCAGTCGCGCCGTCGCCATTCTCGGCGGCACCGGCCCCGAGGGCACGGGACTGGGGCTGCGCTGGGCACGCGCGGGAGAGACGGTCATCATCGGCTCGCGCGACGCCGTCCGTGCCGAGCGGACGGCAGACGGAATTCGCCAGCGCATCGGGCCGCACGCGCAAATTTCTGGGATGTCGAATTCCGCGGCCTGCGGCGCCAGCGATTTGCTGGTGCTCACGGTGCCTTTCGCGGGGCAGGCCGAGCTGCTGAAAAAGTTAAAGCCCGCAATTCGTCCGGGCAGCATCTTGATTGACGCCACCGTCCCGCTCGCTCACAGCGTGGGCGGACGCGCTACTCGCACCCTGGGCGTCTGGCAAGGCTCGGCCGCGCAACAGGCGGCGGAGCTCGTTCCGCAAGGCGTTTCCGTCGTGGCCGCATTCCAAAATGTTTCCGCGGAGACGCTCAACGGCGATGCGGATTTGACTGGCGATGTCGATTGCGACGTCATCGTATGCAGCGACGATGCCAATGCCACGCAGGTTGCGATGGAACTTGCGGCAAAAATCCCAGGCGTAAGGGCGATTGACGGCGGCAAACTCGAAAACGCCCGCATCGTCGAGCAGCTTACCGCGCTGCTGATTGGCCTCAGCATCCGTCACAAAGGGCACGGCGGAATTAGGATCACGGGGTTGCCGGAGAGCGCGTACAAAACGGGATCGGAGTAGTGGCCAGTGGTCAGTAAATACGGACTTTCTGCGAAGCGTTTTGCTCTGTCTTCCTGCCTAGTTGCCACATAGGTCACAAATGCGCCTGGCAAAACTCACTGACAAAAACTGCTGGGCTGTGCTATTTTCCTCGCGCTGGAGTCTGCGCAAGCGCAAGCCGGCCCAGCAGCGGAGGTCGAACATGGTCAACGGTGGTCCAACACGGGTTGGTGTTATCAGGGCAGTGCAGTTTGCGGCGGCAATGGCAATTGTCTTGTGGCCCGTTAGCGGCTGGGCACAGAGCGATAGCCAAGTGACATTTACGTCTACCACCGAGCAGACGGTGGACGCGCGCTCATCTCCCGCCAAAGTAACGGACGAGGAGGCGAGCGCCCTGATCAGCAAGGGCTACGTGAAGATTGGGACGATTCATGGGTCAAAGGAAGTAAAGAAGAAGGAAGCGAAGAACGCGGACCCAGATATAACCAAGCAGCTCGAATCGGCCATTCTCCAGAAAGCAGCAGAGGCTGGTGGCGATGTGGTGCTCTTTTCCGAGAGGGGCGAACTGGGGGCCATAACGGTCGAGAACGAGGGGAAGTGCCTACGAGTGGATGAAGGAGGGCCAACAGTAGTTGGTCCAACCATCTCCAACAACGGTAGTGTACAGATTGCGCCTCACCCTGCTAGAACATGTGTAGTCTACGCCGGCAGGACCGCCCAAGGCGTAGTCAGTGAAGGCACGGTCTGGCGCAACACGCGAAGAGTAGATGAGGGAGCGCGGGTGAACGCCGTCGCGGCCGACATCATGAGAAGTCGCTATAATTTGACCACGGGGATTGAGGAATCAGTGAATGCCGATCCTGGCCTGGTGTCCACCAGGGACTCATACGGAATGACGCTGTTGCACTGGGCGGCGCAAGGATCCTACTCTAAAGATCTGGCGGAGTTCCTTCTCGCGAAAGGGTCCGACGTCAATGCCAAGGGCCCGCAAGGCGCGATACCGTTGCACCTGGCGGCCCAATATGGAAGGAGGGACGTGGCGGCACTGCTCCTGGCGAAAGGATCCGACGTCGATGCGAGGGACCTAAATGGCTCGACGCCCCTGCACATCGCGGCGGCAGGGGACAATACCGACGTGGCGGAACTCCTTCTGGCAAATGGAGCCGATGTTAACTCCAGGGATAGCAAGGGCGAGACGCCATTGCGCGTCGCCCGGATTCACCACCGAAAGGCCGTGGCCGACTTATTGCGCCACCATGGCGGCCACGAATAACGCAGAGTCATTGAACCGAGGCCGGCAGTTTTCCTTGCTTGGAGAATCGAACTCGAAAGGAGACAGTGTTATGCGGAACAGAATTGGATGGATCCGGGCGTTCTTGGTGACGGCTCTCCTCCTTGGAGCGAATCCGGCGTACGCGCAAGGCGGTATCGAGGTGAAATTCACACCTTTTATGGATGCAAAGGCAGAGCCGCGTCCTGCTCCCGCCGTTGCAACGCTGGATGAGAGCGGCCTGGTCGCCAAAGGCTACCGCATAATTGGAACGATTCGTGTCACAAAGTATGAGTTTGCTACCGAGGTGAAATCGCAGAACATCAAACTAGTGAACTCGACCATCTTTCAGAAGGCAGCAGACGCCGGCGGTGATCTTGTCTTCTTTACTCAAGATGGAGTGGAGATCACCAAAGAGGTAGCGGGGAAGCCAAAAAAAAGCAGTAGCTGCGCGCAATACGGCAATTTTTCCGCTGGCGATGGGCGTGGAGGGGTCAAGGTGACCCAGGTTTGCACTAAGTATGATACGACGGTGACACCAGGGGACACCTACGAGGACCATTACGTTGTAAGCGAGGGCACGGTCTGGCGGAACGATCGCAGACCGGCCGCCGACATTGCACAGGCGGTAGAGGCGGCGCGAGAAGCCGCCCGGAGGGCACAATCATCCAAAGAGTCCTTAGCCGCGCTGCATGAGAAGTTGTCCAAGGGCGAATATGCCGGGGCGGAATCGCTCCTGGCGAATGGAGCCGACGTCAATGCCAGGGACGAGCAAGGCTGGTCGCTCCTGGCCGAGGCAGCGCTTCATGGTCAGAGGACCGTTGCGGAACTGCTTCTGACTCATGGAGCCGACGTCAATGCCAAGGAAGAGGAAATGAATGGCCAGACACCGCTGCACATCGCGGCGGGGAGTGGAAACAATGACGTAGCCGAAGTGCTTCTGGCCCACGGCGCAGACGTCAATGCCAAGGAAGACAACGGCCAGACGCCGCTGTTCGAAGCGGCAAGTGCAGGGAGAAGGCCTGTTGTGGAATTGCTTCTGGCCCACGGTGCCGACGTCAATGCGAAGAATAACGGCGGCCAGACACCGCTGTTCATGGTGGTACTTATGGGTGACAAGCCGATGGTGGAATTGCTCCTGGCTAAGGGGGCCGACGTCAATGCCACGAGCCACAACTACGAAACCCCATTGGACTGGGCCCGAAGAAAAGATATCGCGAAACTTCTGCGCGAGCACGGCGCACACAAATAATCCGGATGGGTAGAACGATCGGCGGTCCCAATCAGCCGAACGTAACTGACACAATGCGCAGTGCGTTTGCAATTTCCAGCCCCGACAGACGACAATCGCAGTGTGCCGAGTACTAGCTTCTATGAGGAACCGAAAGCCGTCAGCCCCTTCCGTCCGGGCGTGCTGGTGATCGCGACGTTGGGGAACCCGCGCGAAAAATTCTGGGGCGCGATTCTCCATGTTGCGAGCGAAGGCGTGAGCCTGCGCGGCGTCGATCTCGCGTCTTTTGACGATCTGGCTTCGCAGATCAAGCGCGGCGAGCCCTTCACCTCCGGCGTGGTTTTCTTTCCCCTGCACCGCCTGGAGCGCATGGAACTCGACCTTCCGGAGGGCAACATCCTCTCCCTCGCGCAGCGCTTTGCGGAGAAGACGGGGCAGGATCCCGCGCCGCTTCTGGTGAGCGAGTTTCTGGGCAGCGCCGCAGGGGAAGAAAAGCGGTGAACCTCCGGCAAATTCTGACGGCGCCCAACCAGCTCACTTTGCTGCGCATGATTTTTTTGCCGTTTATCGTCATCAACCTGGTCAAGCACGATTTTCGATGGGCGCTGGCGCTGTTCGTTCTCGCGGGCTTGAGCGATATGCTCGATGGCCTCGTGGCCCGCAGGCTGCATCAGCAAACCCTGCTCGGCCAGTATCTCGACCCGATCGCCGACAAGCTGTTGATGAGCACACTGTTTCTTGTGCTCTCGATCGAACAGACGATTCCCTGGAAATTTACGATCATGGTGTTCAGCCGCGACATTTCGATACTGCTGATCAGCGGCGTGCTGTTCATGATTGCCGGACTGCGCGATTTTCGGCCCAGCATTTTCGGCAAAGCCAACACGTTTGCGCAAGTGGCTGCGATTTTCTTCGTACTGCTGTTGCTGGTCGAGCCCGTCCGTTGGATCTGGATTGCGCGCACAACTTTTCTGCGCGCCACGTTTATCTTCACCATCGTTTCCGCCGTGCACTACGCGTTTTTAGTGCAGCATCGATTGCGCCTGCCGGAGGCAAGCCATCCCGCAGCCCCAGCACTTACGTCATCTCAAAGCAGTTCCGCCTCGCGCGTACCATAGGAATCGTCAACGGTAGGGAACGGCGGCCGGCGAAGGCGGAGGTGGGCTTGTGAAACTAACGCAGATCATCAGTTACGTAACCCTGGCAATCTCAATTCTTACGCTCATCCTGGTGTTGAAACGGCCCGCGCCGCTTGCGCCCGTCGCCGCGCCGGCAGCGGCTGCCGCCAATGCGCAGTCTTTTCAGGAGAAGGTGAACCAGTTGGCGCAGCCGCGCGTGCCCGGCGAAGGGGAGAGCGAAGTCCGGATAAGTTCCGGCGAATTGTCGGCCGCGCTGGCGCAGGCTGCCGGCGCGCTGCCCGCGGCTGCGGCCGCGCCGGCGGATACTTCCACGAGCAATCCTTCTAACAGCAATTCCACCGGCTCCGCCCCTGGCAGCGGCGGAATGGAATTCCCCGGAGCGGTGCCCAATATCAAGGATTACCAGGTCTCGATGGATGGAGACGTTGTGCGCGGGCAGTTTCTGACGCAGATCGCCGGCAAAGACGTTTATCTGACGTTGGCCGGACATCTCAGTTCCAAAGACGGTTACGCCACTTTCGATGCCACCGAGGTCAAGATTGGAGATCTCTCGGTGCCGGTAGCGCTGGTCAACGACGCATTGCAGAAAAAACTTGCCGAACAGCGCGATCAGCTCAAGCTGCCCGATACGGTCAAAGACATCAAAGTGGAAAACGGCGAGCTCGTGCTGGTGGAAAAGTAGCGGCCACGATCTACGAGCTGCGAGCCGCGAGTTGCCAATGCTGGCGGCTGGTTTAATCCGCAACATAGAATCAGCCTGCGAATTACCCCGGCAGGAAATCCCCGGTAACTACTATTCGATCCGCTTGTAAAGCAGAATCTGCCCAGCGCGCTACACGAAGGGTTGTTTTCGAAAGAGCTTTCTAATGTCTATCTAATCTGTTTCTAATCGCGTCCGTTTCCAATCGACGGTATGACCAGCTTTCCGATGCCGTCCAATTATGGCAACCACATCCTGGTGGCCAGCCCGAGTCCCGTGGTGCGCCAGCGCGTCCTCGAAAGTCTGCGTTCCCCCGCCCGACGCTTTGAACAGGCCAGCGGAGGTGCCGAAGCCCTGGTGCATTTGGAGAGCGGCTACTGGCAGGTGCTTTTTCTCGATCGCCGGCTGCCCGACCTCGATGCGGAGGAATTGAGCCACACCGTGCGCCAGCGCTTTCCCGGAATCGAAGTGGTGCTGCTCGAACCGGAGTCCGATCCCAAGAGTGACGCCGAATTTTTCACGACCACCGTGGAGGGCGACCTACTGCAAAACATACGGCCGGCGGTGCCCCAAACCACAAACGAAGACGAGCGTCTGTTGGTCGCGCATTGCGTTCTCGAACCGTCCTTGCCTGGGATGATCGGCAATTCTCGTGTCATGCAACCGGTGTATCGTCTGGCGCGCCTGCTGGCGCCGCGCAACACCACCGTAATGGTCAGCGGCCCGACCGGATGCGGCAAGGAAGTGGTCGCTCGAGCAATTCATCGTTTGAGTCCGCGCTGCGGGCGCGCCTTCGCGGTCGTCAACTGCGCCGCCATTCCCGAGACCCTGCTCGAAGCCGAGCTATTTGGCTACGCCCGCGGCGCGTTCACCGGCGCCATGCAACCCTATGCGGGCAGGATCCACGCGGCCCAGGGAGGCACGCTCTTGCTCGACGAAATCGGCGAGATGCCAATGAGCCTCCAACCCAAGCTGCTCCGTTTCTTGGAGCAGAAAGAATTGCAGCGCCTGGGCAGCGCCGAAGTGGTGCGCGTGGATGCCCGCGTCATCTCCGCCACCAATGCGCACCTGCTCAGCCTGGTCCGCGAAGGAAAGTTCCGCGAGGACTTGTACTACCGCCTGTGCGGCTTTCCCATCGAGATTCCGCCGTTGCGCGACCGGCCCGAAGATATTGCGCCACTGGCCGCGCACTTTCTGGAAAAATGCGCCGCGCCCCTGCCCGCACCGGAATTATGTGCCGAGGCGCTGCAACTGCTGAAAACGCAGCCCTGGGCAGGGAATGTTCGGGAACTGCAGACTGTGATCGAACGCGCTTTGATCCTCGCGGAAAACCAAAGGGTGATTCGGCCCGAGCATTTGTTGCTGGTGGACTCGAGTTTGCACAGCTCGCGATAGAGATTCCATTTGGACATAATTCCCTATCTCCAACCGGAGACGCGGCAAGCCGCGTCTCTACGGAAAATCAGTTGCCACTTCAGAGGCACCGCATCCAGCTTTTTCAGTAACCCGCCAGACCGAGCAATGGGTCGTCTTCATTTGTACTCCGCATAAGAGCGATCTAAGGCAATTTATGCCGGGCTGGCATCGCCGTTGCTAAGTGATCAACATGTCCAGTTCTTTTCCGACACCACGAGAGTCGGCACGCGAGCCCGAGCATCCACTGGCCCGCGCCTTTGCCTCGTTCACAGAAGCGGCTGGTTCGCTGGAGCGCACGTACGGGCAACTGCAGGGACAGGTCGCTCATCTTCGCCAGGAGCTCGAAGGCACCAACCGCGATCTGGCCGCGAGTCTTGAAGAAAACCGCCGCATCCGGGAACGCCTGCGCCGAATTGTCGAAGGCTTGCCCTGCGGTGTTCTGGTGATCGAAGCCGAATGCAGAATTTCAACGCTCAATCCCGAAGCGGCGCGCCTCCTCGGCGGGAGCTATGAATCGGTGGATGGGTTGCCCGGCGCGCTCTCGGCGGCGCTTGAGAAAGCGCGCCTGACGGGCGAGGAGTTCGAGCTGCCACTCTCGGATTTCGATTCGTCTTCTGCAAATCAGCCTTCTTCCAATCAATCGTTACCCAATCAGTGCAGTTCCGTCTGGGTCGCCATCCGCCACGCCTGGCTGGAACAAAATCAGGCCCACGCCACTTCGGTTTTTATTTTGCGCGACGTCAGCGAGGCGAAGAAGCTCGAGCATGATCGCGAGCAACTTCGCCGGCAGCAAGCCCTGGTCGAGATGTCTGCTCTGCTGGCGCATGAAATTCGCAATCCCCTGGGCAGCCTCGAACTTTTCGCGGGACTGCTGGCCGAGGCGAATCTGGAAGGCGAAAGCTGCCGCTGGATCGAGCACGTCCAAGCCGGCCTGCGCACTCTTTCCGCAACCGTCAACAACGTGCTCCACCTGCACAACACGCCCCAGCCCGAACTCGCCGCGACCGACGCGGGCCAGCTTCTCGACTGGGCCTACGGATTTCTCCTGCCGCTCGCCAAACAGGCGCGCGTCGAAATGCAGATTGTCAACGGCCTCCGCGGCGTCACCATTCAGGCCGACCGGCACCGCCTGGAACAAGTGCTGCTCAACCTTGCGATCAATGCGCTACGCTTTATGCCCGGCGGCGGATGGCTGTCAATTCGCGGCATCGAATGCGCAACGCGCAACAACGACGACGACGGCGGCGTGGAAATTTCCGTGCGCGACACCGGGCCGGGTATTGCGCCCAGCGATCTGCCGCACATTTTTGAGGCGGGATTCAGCACCCGCGCCGGCAGTTCCGGACTCGGACTCGCCGTTTGCCAGCGGATTCTCGCGCAGCACGGCGGCTCGATCGCGGCGGAGAGCCGGCCCGGCCACGGCGCTACGTTCCGGCTGCGCCTTCCTCGCAATGGAACGCTGGAAGCGTCCGAACACTTGCCCGAACCGGTTGCCGAACCTGCGGCTGAATCTGCAGGTAAAGCGGAGGTTCAGCTATGAAGCGCCTCCTGATCGCCGATGACGATGCGGGCATGCGCGCCGCTCTGGAAGCGCGCTTCCGGCGCCGCGGGTGGCTGGTGGATGTCGCGGTCAACGGCACGGAAGCGCTGCAAAAGTTTCGCGCCGGATTGCATTCGCTGGTCATCACCGACGTGCGCATGCCGGGCCGCGACGGCTTCGAACTAATGCGCGAGGTGCAAACCTCGTCGGCGCGCACGGCTGTGATTCTGCTGACGGCTTATGGCTGCGTGCCCGACGCGGTCGAAGCCATGCGCAACGGGGCCTGCGATTATCTGGTCAAGCCAGTCTCGTTCGAAAAACTCGAACTCGCGGTCGAGCAGGTCTTGCGCCGCGCCGAGGAATTTGGCAAAGATACGGAAACGCTCATCGGCCACTCTCCGGCATGGGAACAGGCACTTGATCGCGCGCAGCAGGCGGCCGCGACCGACGCCGACGTTTTGATCGAAGCCGAAAGCGGCACCGGCAAAGAGCTGATCGCCCGCTTCATTCACCGCCTCAGCCACCGCAAGCCGGGCCCGTTCGTCGCGCTGAACTGCACCGCGTTTCCCGAAACTTTACTGGAAAGCGAATTGTTCGGACACGCTCGCGGCGCTTTCACGGGAGCGGTCGGCGCGCGGCCCGGCAAGTTCGAAACGGCGAACGGCGGCACGCTGCTGCTCGATGAGGTGGGCGAAATGCCGCTGGCGCTGCAGCCGAAACTGCTGCGCGCGCTGCAGGAGCGCGAGTTCGACCGCCTGGGATCGAACCAGGCGGTGCACGTCGATATCCGGGTGATTGCGACCAGCAACCATGCGCTTGAAACCGCGGTCGCCGATGGCCGCTTCCGCGCCGATCTCTATTACCGCCTCAACGTCATTCCTATTTCGCTGCCGCCGCTGCGCGAACGCGCCGGCGACATTCGGGAGCTGGCCGAATATTTCGCCGGACTTTATGCAGCGCCCGGAACGCAAGTGCCCTTGTCCCCCGAACTCGTTGCGCGGCTCGAAGAGCGCCTGTGGCCGGGCAACGTGAGGGAGCTCGGAAATTTCGTGCGCCGGGCAGTGGCTTTGTCCCGTGGCGGCGAGATTGGCGTCGAAGCCCTCGATCATGAGAAAAGGCTGCACGAAAAAAGTCCGCACGAAATAGATCTGCGTGGAAAAATTTCGCCCCTTATCCCGCCGCGCTCCCCGGAATGGAAGCCCGGCCTCTCGCTCGGCGAAATGGAGCGCCAGCTTTTTGCCATGACCCTCGACGCCACCGGCGGCAACCGGGCGCGGGCGGCCGAGTTGCTGGGCGTCAGCCTGCGCACGGTGCGCAACAAAGTCCGCGAGTTCGGGCTTCCGCCGCGCGACAACTATCGCAACGAGCTCCGCAATAACGAACTTCCTGCTGCCAATGCCAATACCAAGGAGCAGCCATGTCCATGATCGACACCCCGCTGATGCGTGGCCTGGAGCGCGTGCTGGACCAGAGCGCGTTCCGCCATCAGGTGATTGCCGAGAACCTCGCCAACGTCGATACTCCGGGATACCGCACCCGCGACGTGCGTTCCTTCGCCGGCGAAATCGAGCAGGCCATGGCGGGCGACGAGACGCCGTTCGCCCAGCCAGCTTTCGCTCCGGTCGCCCATGAAATCCACGGACTGCTTGAGCGTCCCGACGGAAACAACGTCTCGGTCGAACGCGAATCGCTCTTGCTCGCCCAGAACCAGCTGCGCTTTACGGTGGCGGTGGCGTTCATGAAAGCCGAATTCCACCGGCTGTCGAGCGCCATCAGTGGAGGAGGGAGCGCGTCATGAATCTTTTCGGCATGTTGGAACTGAGTGGCTCGGCGCTGGGGGCTGAGCGGCAGCGCGCGGAAGTTGTGGCAAGCAACATGGCCAACTCGCAAACCACGCGCACCCCGGCGGGCGGCCCTTATCGCCGCCAGTTGGTGGTCTTTCAATCGCAGCGCGTTCCCCGATTCTCGCTGGCGCTAGCCGGGGTGCAACGCGAACACTCTTCGGCCGTGCGCGTGGCCGCCGTGGTCGCCGACCGGCGGCCGCCGGTGATGCGCTTCGAACCGGGACATCCCGACGCGAACGCGGAAGGCTACGTTGCTTATCCCCAGGTCGATCCGATCGAGGAAATGACCGATCTTCTGGGAGCCGTGCGGGCCTACGAATTAAACGCGTCGGCAGTGCAGGCCACGAAAAACATGATTACGCAGTCGCTCGACCTGCTGCGCTAGCGGGGCGGTGGTAGAGACGGGGCTTGCCTCGCCTGCTTTGGGCGTTGCGCGAGACGCGGCAAGCCGCGTCTCTACGGGAAAAAGTGAAATGAGGAGGCTCAGCCATGAACAATTCGATTCCATCCATTCGCATACTGCCCGCCGACATCGGCGCTTCTCCGGTGAGCGTCACCGAGGGCGGCAAATTTCTCGAGACCTTGCAGCAGTCCATGGACCAGGTCGAAAGCGCGCAGGGCGATGCCGCAACCCAGGTGGCGCAGTTGCTCAACGGCCAGGGCGCCGACGTGCACAGCGCCATGATTGCCGTGGAAAAGGCCGATCTCTCGTTTCAGCTCATGATGCAGGTACGGAACAAAATCGTGCAGGCGTACCAGACGATGTCGAACATGCAGTTTTGAGTGCGATGCGGCAAGTGTGCTTTTATGTCGCATCTCAGCGGTTGATTTGGGTTAGGAGTTGGAAAATTTGGGCCAGGGCCTCGATCAAATTCAGGATTTTTTTCGCGGATTGAGCTTGCAGCAGAAGGCCCTGCTCGCCGGCGGGGCGGCGGCGGTCGGGCTGGTGCTATGGCTGTTCGTCGCCTTATTCGACAGCGGCAAGAACGTCGTCCTCTATTCCGGACTCAAGCCGGCGGATGCGCAGTCGATGGGGACGCGCCTGGCGGCGAAAAATATTCCATACGAAATCTCCGCCGATGGCGGAAGCATCCTGGTACCGACCGACAAAATCGACGCTGCGCGCCTGGAGACCGCGGCGCAGGGTCTGCCGCGCAACGCCCGTCTCGGCTTTGAACTCTTCGACACGCCGAACTGGGCGGGATCGGATTTCAGCGAGAAAGTGAATTACCAGCGCGCCCTGGAGGGCGAACTGGAACGCACGCTGCAAACCCTGAGCGAAGTCGAAGCGGTTCGCGTCCACCTGGTGCTGCCGCGCGAGTCGCTGTTCAGCGAGCAGGAGCGCGACTCGAAGGCCGCCGTCATCATAAAGACGAAAGGCGGCACGCTTTCGCGCGAAGCGCAGCAAGCCATCCCGCAATTAGTGGCGAGCGCGGTCGACGGGCTGCGTCCGGAAAATGTTACGGTCGTGGACGCCGACACGGCAACCTCATTTCTGGCGCGGCGCGGCCCCACGGGACGGGCCTCGTTCGATTCCGATGAAGAGCTGGCCGCCGCCGCCGTGCATGCCATCGAGCCCGTGGTCGGAGCGGAACACGTGCGCGCGAGCGTGCACGTCGATTACGACCTGAGCAGCAGCGAAGAGTCTTCCGAGATTTACGATCCGAAAGCGACTGCCACCCTCGCTCAACAGCACTCCGAAGAACTTGCGGGAGGAGCCAATCCGGCGGGAGTGCCGGGCGTGGCCAGCAATGTTCCGGGCAGCACCGCCGCGATCGCGCCGGTTGTAGCAGCGGCGGTTCCTGGCAGCACTACCGCCGTTCCGCCCATACCTTTGCTGGTTGACAACCAGAGTTCTAAATCCGACAGCTCCACCTTCGCGGTGAGCAAGAATACCCGCCACGTGCTGAACCCGGCGGGCCGGGTGCGGCGCATTACGGCGTCGGTGCTGGTCGATGATGCGACTGACACCAAGCAGGAGGCCGGCAAAACGACGAGCGTCACTGTCCGGCGGAAGCGAACTCCCGAAGAAATGACCGCCATCGAAAAACTCGCCCGCGCCGCCATTGGGGTCGACGATCAGCGCGGCGACCTGCTGGCGGTTGAGAACCTTTCGTTCCAGAGCGCGCCGGTAGAAACGCCATCCGCCCCGAGCAATCTGGATAAGTGGCGCCTGCTCATCCAGCCTTGGGTGGGAGTGCTGCGCTACGTTGGAATCACGCTGCTGTTCCTGCTGGTTTATGCGCTGGTGCTGCGTCCGGTGAAAAAGCAGGCGATGGCGGCGTTCAAGCAGATTCCCGGGCGTCTGGCCCCGGCGCTGGCCGCCAAAGCGGCTGCCGCCGGCGCGCTCGCCGCCGCCGAACTTCCACAGGGTTCGGAGGAAGCCAAGCGCGCCGGGGCGATGAAGAAAGAGATAGGCGACAAGATCAAGGCCGAGCCGGCCGCTGCCGGCCGGCTGGTCCAGGGCTGGATCCGGGAAGGCAAGAATAGATGACTCTCAAGAAACAGTCATGGATAACAACGATCGACGCAACCGAGCGATCGGCAAGCAAAGGTAGTAATTAGAAAAGCACTAATAAAGAAGGACAAGAAATGGCCGTCGCCGTTTCCAACCCGGGGTTGCAGAAAGCGGCCATTCTCATGGTGCTGCTCGGCGAAGACACCGCCAGCCACATCTACCGCAATCTCCCCGAGAACGATGTGCAGCGCCTGACGCGGCGCATTGCGGAGTTGGAACATTTTCGTCCCGACACTGCGATGGCCGTGCTCGAAGAGTATTACGGGCTTACGGTTACGCAGGGGTACCTGGCCGAAGGCGGCCCGGAATATGCGCAGAAACTGCTGATCAAAGCCTTCGGCGCCGTGGGCGCTCAGCGATTGCTCGATCAGGTCTCCAATGGGATGGAGCAGAATGCCGTCCATTTGGAAAGTCTCCAGGACGCCGATCCGCAGCAATTAGCCAAGTTTCTCGAAGTGGAGCATCCGCAAACCATTGCCCTCATCCTGGCCCACTTGAACTCCCGTCAGGCCTCGGCGCTTTTGTTGCGCCTCCCGGAAGAGATTCGCGCGGAGACCATCAAGCGCCTGGCGCAGTTGCGCCAGTTTTCCCCCGAAGTCGCGCAGAAAGTCGCGCTCGCCCTGAACAAGCACCTGGAGTCGGTCGGCGAACAGAGCCGGCGCGCCTATGCCGGATACAAAGGCGCCGCCGACCTGCTCAACCAACTGGAGCCGCTGGCGGGCAAAAGTATTCTGGAGGTCATCGAAAAAGAAGATCCCAAGATGGCGCTGGGCATTCGCAACCTGATGTTCACCTTCGAAGATCTGCTGGGAGTGCCCGAACTCGGCATCCGCGAGCTGCTTGGACAGCTGGATAAGAAGACGCTGGCGCTGGCGCTGCGCGGCGCGACGGAAGAACTCAAGAACCTGATTTTCAAATCCATGTCGTCGCGCGCCGTCGACATGTTGAAAGAAGACATGGAAGTGATGGGCGCAGTGCGCTCCAAGGACGTGAACCACGCGCAGCGCGAAATCGTGGACGTGGCGCGCCGGCTCGAATCGGAAGGCAAGCTGGTGTTGAGCGCGGAGTCGCAGGAGGAGTATGTCGTCTAGCGCACCCAAGCGGCAGCCCGTCCCCGGAACCTCGCCCTTCACCTATGTCGAAGCCGAACTCGCGAACGGCGTGCCCGGCAGCCGGTCCGATGCCGGCCAGTCCGCCGAGGAACGCAGCCGCCGGCAGCACGCCGAAGTCTTCGAGCAGGGACGGCAAAGCGGGCAACAACAGCTGCGCTCCGAACTCGACGCCGCCCTCGCGAAACATCGCGAGCACATCGGCCACGCTCTCCGCGAGTTCGCCCTCGAACGGCAGAATTACTATCGCCGGGTTGAAGGCGAAATCGTTCAACTCGCGCTCGCCATCGCCCGCAAAATCCTGCACCGCGAAGCCCAACTCGATCCCAACGCTCTCGCCGGCATTGTCCGGGTCACTCTGGAGAAACTCGATACCGGCACCACCGTCAAGCTGCACGTCCACCCCCAGGAAGCTGCCGACTGGCGGCACTATTTTGCCTGCCAGACGGAAGATGTTCCTGGGCCCGATGTTCACGAAGATCCAGCCATCGGTTCCGGGGAATGCCGCATCGAGACTTCGCTCGGCTCGGCTCAAGTCGGTTTGGAATTGCAGCTCAAGGAAATTGAAACTGGATTGGTCGATCTGCTCGCGGAAAGGCCTGGCGCATCCGGCGACCCTGCGCCAAATCCACGAACGGCAGCCGGCATGGCGGAGACGCCCCGATGACTTCCGGGATTCTCTCCGCCTACTTCTCCCATCTCGAGACTTCATCGGCGCTCCGCTGGCGTGGGCGCGTGATCCAGGTGGTCGGCCAGCTTGTCGAATCAGAAGGCCCCTTCTGCACCGTGGGCGAAGCCTGTGAAATCGTCGATTCGCGCGGACGGCACTGGCCGGGAGAAATTGTCGGCTTCCGCAGCCACATCGTTCTCTCCATGTCACTGCACCGCCCCACCGGCATCCGTTACGGCGACCAGGTGGTGGTTTGGGGACGGCGTCCCTCGCTCCGCCTCAGCGAGCAACTGCTCGGCCGCGTGCTCGATGGAGTGGGCGATCCGATCGACGGCCGTCCCGCCCCGGTGTGCCGCGAACGATATTATCTCGATCGCGAAGCCCCGCTCGCCCTCGAACGGACTCCCATCCGCACCGCGCTCGGCTGCGGCATCCGCGCCATCGACGCTTTTCTCAGTTGCGGACGCGGCCAGCGCGTTGGCATTTTTGGCGGAAGCGGAGTTGGCAAAAGCACGCTCATCGGCATGATGGCCCGCAACACCAACGCCGACCTCACCGTTCTGGGGCTGATCGGCGAACGCGGGCGGGAAGTGGGAGAACTACTCAACTCGCTCGGCGAAGCTGGGCGCGGCCGTTCCGTCGTCGTTGTCTCCACCTCCGACCAGGATCCGCTGTTGCGCATCCGCGCCGGCCTTGCGGCGACCACTATCGCCGAATATTTCTGCGCCCGCGGCAAGCATGTACTGCTGGTGGTCGATTCGCTCACTCGTCTCGCCATGGCGCAACGCGAAATCGGACTCGCTGCCGGCGAACCGCCCACCGCCAAAGGTTATACGCCGTCGGTCTTCACTTTGCTCGCCCGGCTTATCGAACGCGCTGGCTCTTTCGGCTCCGGCACCATCACCGGGTTTTACACCGTTCTCATGGAAGGCGACGACGAAAACGATCCGCTCGTGGACGCTGCTCGAGCCCTGCTCGACGGCCACGTCATGCTCGATCGCCGCCTCGCCGCCCAGAGCCACTATCCTCCGATTTCCATCCTCGACAGTATCAGCCGCATCATGCCTGCCGTCATCACCGCTCCTCATCTGGCAAAAACCAACGACATCCGCCGCCTCTTCGCCACTTATAAGGCTTCCGAAGAATTGATACGCATCGGGGCTTACCAGAAAGGCAGCGATCCCGATCTGGATCGCGCCATTGCGCTCATGCCCGCGCTGCGCGAATTTCTCAGGCAGCCCTCGCAGGAGGCGGCCGTCATGAAAGATTCTCTGGAACGCCTGATGGCGCTTCCGGCCTGAAATTATGGTCTCTCAATACGGCTGTCTGAATATGCTCGCGTGAATTATGGCCTTTCGCTTCGCTCTCGCGCCGCTGCTCCGCTTGCGCCAAAGCATCGAACGGCAGCGCGCTCTCGCCTTGCAGGAAGCCAATCAAAAGGTCTCCCGCGCCCAGGAATTACTGGCGCACGTTGAACGATACCTCTCCGACTCGGCTCAGTCGGATTCCGCCGCGCTCGCCGCCGGGCGCATTGCCGCCGAACTCCAGTTCGCTTCCGTCCTCCGCGAGAATCTTCATCGCTTCCGCCGGGAACTCGAGTCCGACGTCCGCAAGCTCGAACTCCTGCGCCAGCAGGCGGCCGGCGAATACCACCAGGCTTATCGCGAACGCGAGGTGCTCGAAACTCTGCGCGGCCGCCAGCGCCGCACTTATCAGCAGGAACAGTTGCGCCGCCAGCAGCGGGAATTCGATGCTACGTATCTGCTGCAGCGCTGGCATCATCATAATTAAATCGCAATTGAATCGCGCGACGGAATTGCAGCGCCTGATTTTGCCGCGTTCTACCCGGCAGCCTTTGCCGCGCCGATCCTTTTCGCCGATCCACATTCTCGTTCTTCGTCTCTCTTGGCTTTTCTAAGTCTTTGCAATTGCAGTGATCGCCGCTTACTTTACCAGCGCAGGCCAGACCTTCCTCGATTGGCGCATCGAGTGCAATCCAATCCGTGGTAACTCCGATGCGCGCTGACGCAATTCTCATCCCGGCAACAGCACCCGCGGCCACAACTTCTGTCGCGGCCCCGCCCCGGCCGTCGCCGTGCGCGGCTTCGAGTTTTAGCGGCACGCTCGCAACATCCATGTCCATTTCCGCGGCAGAACCAACCGGCGAAAAAACTGGCGTTAACGCGAGCGCGAACTCCGGCACAAAGCTCGGCGCCGCGCCAGTCTCCCAGCCCTATGTAAACGCCGGTTCCACGACCGCTTCCAACACAGCTCCGATCCGTGGGGCCAGTTCTTGGCTCAGTTCTTCGAATCTGAATTCAAAATCCGCCGCCAAGGCGGCCGCTAAGTCTGACGTCAAGCTTGACGGCAACTCCGACGGCAAGCCGACCGCCAAGGCGGATGACAATTCGCCGGTCAATCCCGCTCCCGCTCCAGCCGCCGCGCTTTCTCTAACGACAAGTGCAGCTTTACTAGCCGCATTACAAGCCGGACTGCCAGCCACACCACCGGCCGCACCGCAAATCACGTCACAAAATACATCGCCAACCACAGCGAAGATCAATCCGGAGGCCCCGGTTCTCACGGTTTTCGAGAAACCGGAATCTTCCACTGCGGCGCCGGACCTAGCCGATCTTCCTACGAATCAGCCGCCGCTCGCGCCGCAGCCCGCGGCCAGCCCCGCCAGCGTGAAGGCTCCACTGCCCTCGAGTTATCAGCCGCCGGACTTTCAGCCAGTTACTCTTTCGTCCCAGCCTGTCACGCCCGCCCTGCCACTCCGTTCCGGGGCGCTGGGGCCGCCATTCCCGCAGAACCCGCCGGCGTCGAGCAAAATTCCCACTGCGACTTCCGCAGCTTCAAACACCGCGACCGTTTCAGACACCGCGCTCCCGGCCTCGAATTTCGGCATGGCCCTCGACGTTCTTCCTGCCAATTCGCGCGTCGCCAACGCGCCGGCGAATTCTCCAGTTCCAACCGAGGCCAGCCCGATAGCTCCCGAACTGGCATCCGCCGTCGCCCAGGCCGCTCCCGACGGCGCGCGTTCGCCGTTCAACGTGCCGGCGCAACCCCTTATTACTGCGCCGGCGCTGGCTTCGGCTCCATGGGTCCTTGCTTCTCCACCACCAACCGTTTTTGTTTCATC
>Ga0181530_10000616_pt1 | contig 45754 bp, 33 predicted proteins | sample PEATcosm2014_Bin_42_FD_119769 | JGI IMG/M metagenome (GOLD analysis project Ga0181530, IMG submission 119769) | Peatland microbial communities from MTU Mesocosm Facility, Houghton, MI, USA - PEATcosm2014_Bin10_60_metaG | ecosystem: Environmental > Terrestrial > Soil > Wetlands > Peat | place...
CACTGACCCTACTTCGGTGATCGAGCAAAGACAACCGCGACAGCGCGGGCCCTGGTTCTACTTCAGACTCGGTATGAGGTCGCGAGTTATGGTGTGGGAGTCCGAGTAGACGCTCTTGATATTCGCCACGGTGTTGTTCGATGTCTCGTAGCCTGCCCAGATATTGAAGAGTATCCAAGGTGCCGCGGTCGGGAACATGGCGCTCGGAGTTGGAATCAACCCGGTCTCATGCAGGGCGATGGGAATGGTACTGCCCATGATACCTTTACAAGTGCTGTAGAGCGATGTGAACGGTTGATTCGTACCGTAGGTATCACCGCCCGAGACGTCGACGTATTGCTTGCCCGGGTAAAAGGCGGCACTCGGCGAGCCGCTGAAGGGCATGAGCCAGATGATATTGGTGAGGCCCTTGGTCTTGGTCAGATAGTTAAACGCATATGTCCACAGTGCGACAAATTGTGCGCCCGTATCGCCAATGGACCACCAGAACCACCCGTTTTGTTGCGTCTCGTGAAAGAGCGCCAATATTATCGGCACGTTGGCGGTTTGCATGGCCCCTATCTGAGCAGCCACGTAGTCCAACCTGTTGAGGAAGGCAGTGTTCTCCCCGGTTCCCGCCGTTATCACGTTGGTGAAAAAGCCGGCCGCGGGAGTAGACTCGGCACAGTTAGTACCGTCGTAGCAGTCGTTCGCGCAGGTTGAACCAGCTACCGGCTGGCCCATGTGGTAGCGGAACATCGTCAGTCCACCCGCGTTCCAATAGGCAATGCCCCGGGTCGTGGAAGAAGTGACGGCCGTGCAGGAATCGCCATCGCGATAAAGGAAATCGCTCCCAAGAATCGCCGGATATTTGCCGATGTTGGTGTTGTACCAACTGATGTCGGTCGGGTTAGCGTTCCAGTTGGCTTCCTGCTGTCCCGACAAGACGTGGGTGCCGTACTCGCTATACAAGTAGCACAGCAAGTTCTTTGCCTGGGTCGAGGCATTGGGACTGACGGGCAGGACATCGCACGGGCTCGCGCCGCCAGTTGGAGTCGTGCCGCCCGTCGCGGTCGTGCCGCCCGTCGGTGTCGATCCGCCTTCCGAGGTCGTGCCGCCCCTCGGTGTCGAACCGCCCGTCGGCGTCGATCCGCCTTCCGGTGTCGTGCCGCCCGTCGGCGTCGATCCGCCTTCCGAGGTCGTGCCGCCCGTCGGCGTCGATCCGCCTTCCGAGGTCGTGCCGCCCCTCGGTGTCGAACCGCCCGTCGGCGTCGAGGTGCCCACCGAGGTCGAACCGCCCGTCGGCGTCGAAGTGCCTACCGAAGTCGAACCGCCCGTCGGCGTCGAGGTCCCCACCGAGGTCGAACCGCCCGTCGGCGTCGAAGTGCCCACCGAAGTCGAACCGCCCGTCCGCGTCGAAGTGCCTACCGGTGTCGAACCGCCCGTCCGCGTCGTACCGCCGGTTGCGCTGGCGATGGTGGTTGTCCCTGCCGTGCTCCCGGTCATCGTTGAGCCACCGGATCCACTCGGACTGGTGTTGGTCCCAGAACCCGAAGTTCCGCTGTCCGAGCAGCCAACGAGAGCGGCCAGCGAAGTGGCGAGGGTTAGGGAGAGTATCTTCTTGTTCATGCGACGCCTCCAAATCAGATGAGCGAATGGGCAACCGACGGAGATTGTTCTGGTGCTGCCGTGCTAAGGGGTCAGCATCCCGGCAAGCTTCACAAATTCGTCGCCCGAGCCTCAGCCTCGGAGCCCGCCGTCTGGTCGCCCAAGCGTGAACAGACCAGAGGCTCCGGGCGCCATTCCGCGACCCGACTCCGCTCTGCCTCCTATGCGGGGAGAACGCTGGGTTAGAGCCTGACAGTGCCGCAGCCCATCAGAACTTCGGCAGACTTGTAAGTTCCGTTGGTGACGTCGGTGCACCACGATCCGTAGAGCTGGATGGAGGTATCGGCCGGTGACGTGTAGTTCCAGCCGTTGGTCTGCGTGGGGTCATACGGCGCACGCAGGTTGCTGTCGCCGTTGAACTCGACAACCACGTTGGTCGGATCCGGAGGGACCTTGCCCAGATTGAATACGCAACTTGCCACAGCGGTGGCGATGTTGCTGAGAGCAGCGGTCAACTGGTCCGGAGATGTCGCGGGGAAGAAGTCGGTTGTTCCGCCGGCTGCGGCGAAGCTCGTCAGGTTGCCTGCCGATGGCCCGATGCCGATGACGTACGTCTTGATGCCGGCACTATAAGCAGTCGCGATCGCCCCGGCGGCGTCCGCGACCGATGCGTCACTGACCGTGGAAGTTGTCCCAGGGTCGCAATTGGGCTGGCCATCCGTGGCAAGGAGAATGAAGTGGGATCTGCCATCAGTCACCGTCCCGTAATAGGCGACGGCCGCGTTAATGGCGGCAGTGGTCGGAGTCTGGCTTCCCGGGGATGTCCCGGCAATCGCGGCCTGAATTTGAGCAGCCGTGTTTGGCCCCACCGCGACCTCTACTCCTGGGTTGACCGTGCAGTTCCCTCCCCCTGGCGACGTGAAGAACTTCAAGCCCCACTCGACGCCGGCCGGTGAGGCCGCGAGAACTTGATTGAGGGCTGTCGTCATCGTGGGCCATCTCGCCGTACAATTGGCTGGAGCATTGGCACCGGTGCAACTGGAGTTGGAGGCGATGTCGTCGTTCATCGATCCCGAACGGTCCAGAACCAGGAGGAGGTCGGCCGGTTGCTGGGTAAGACTGTTGGTCGTAATGCCGCAGTTGCCGCCGTCGACGTCGGTGGGGGTCGGGTTGTCGTCAGTGCTGGTGCTAGTAGAACCGCTCGTCGCCAGACTGACGCCGGTCCCGGTCCCTCGCTGCCCGTTCGTGCTGACTACTGCGCTACTGCCAGGGATCGGAGTGGGGCCCCCGCAGGCGAGGAAAGCGAAGGCTGTCAAGGCAGCCGCTCCGCAAAGCAATACCCAAGTGGTTCGGCTGAAGATCCGTAACCCGGTCATGTTGACCTCCTTGAACTTGCGTGCGGTGGATCGGGTCTCCCCGAAAAAACTGACTCGGCCGTTCGAAGACTCCTAATGGCAATCCCAAACACTCACTGGCGGCGAGAACGCACCAAGCCTACACGTATATAATAGAATACTACGGCATCCTGGAGCGGGCGGCTCTCAAAAAATGAACCCGCCGCCCCACCCAAGGCCACGCATTCTGATGGATAGCGTCGCCGCAGCATCAGTGATTTAGGCTAGTTAGCGGCACCATCGTTCCTGTCCTGTGCAAATCTTCCGGTGTGCCAGCTAGACCAGTCGAGCGGCCTGGGCCAGTGCGGCCGCGTCCACGCCCTCGCGACCGCGCGCGTCAACATACAAGCGAGCCACAGCCAAGGCCGGGACCGGCAAGGCCGCGACCATCAACAGGTCGCCGAGAAAGACGCGCAGGAACACCAAGACGCGACGGCTGCTTCCAGGAATAACCATGTCAGACAGAGTGAAAGCCACCGCACTCAGCAACGTGGCGGCCAGCGCGACCACGATCACTCGCACAGCGTCCGTCCTGACCAAGGCCACGCTGCGAAGGAGCGCCGCCTTGCCCGTGCCGCGCTCGAACAGCACCACCATCGGCACGAACAAGAGCAGGACCGCCGCGACCAAGCCGGGCCCGACAAACAGGACGCTGCCTAGAGCGACCAGCGTAGCCGCGGGCAACAGCGCGGTGATGAAGCGGAAACGACGACTCCACAGCAGGATCCCCACGTCCGTGACAGAGGGCAGCGGCGAGCCCGCGCGTTGGTCGACCAGTGCCACGGCCATGGTTGCAAAAGCCAGCGGCACCGCCAGACCGAAGAGCAACAAGCCCGTCAGCAGCACGGCTGCGAACCAGCGTGCAGCCACGGCCAGCGGACTGGGTGTCTCCGCGACTGCTCCTGCGCCAGCGGCATCCTCCGCAGCCACGGACGCCAACGCGGCAAGCTCGGCCAGTGCACCCTTGTCAACCTTGCCCGCGGCGTGGCTGGCCTGCGCTCGGCGGGCCAACTCCTGCTTGACCTGCGAAAAATCGACCGTCGTGGCCGAGGCATCGTGCAGCGGATCCGGTACTGCCGAGCCGGTGACTGCCGCCACCATGCACGACTTCGCCGCAGCCGCAGGAAGCAGCACGATCGCCACGAGCAAGAGCAGCGGCCTCCATGCCTGTCGGTACAAGGTGAAGGCTTCGGCCAGCAGGCGCAGCGCGGCCACCGCGTCCGCCAAAACCCTCGCCAACCAGGGCAACCGGCGCAGGGCCATTCCCCCCCGACCCGGCAAGCTGGCTGCGACCGGCTGGGGCAGGCGCAGGTTGGCCGCGACCGGCACAGCCGGCAAGTCCACCGGGGCCTGCTCCACCTGAGTGTCGGGGTCGAGCTCGAGCGTCGGAGTCACGCCGCCACCGCCGACGGCTTGCGACGGCACGTGCGAAGACGGCCGAGTGCTGGCACTGGTCTCCGCCGACGGCAACGGCGCCGCAAACGGCGTGATTGGCGCGTCTGGCTTCGCGCGAACTGGCGCGACTGGATATTCGCAGCTCTCCACGGCGCTCGACGGCGAGACGGGCGGCGAGGCCGAGGTTGTCAGGGCGAGACCCTGGGCAGCCGCTGGGCCGTACATCAAGATGGTTCCGCCCGTCTGTCCAGCCTCGCCAGCAAGAGGTGGCGACGCCGGAACCGCTCGCGTTCCCGGCGGGACATCCGCGCTCGGCGCTGCGACCGGCGCTGACGAAGGCCGCGCAAGACTCTGGGCAGCCGCTGGGCCGTACATCAAGATGGTTCCGCCCGTCTGTCCAGCCTCGCCAGCAAGAGGTGGCGACGCCGGAACCGCTCGCGTTGCTGGCGGGACATCCGCGCTCGGCCTTGCGACCGGCGCTGACGAAGGCTGCGTGATGGCCGGCGGCGATGCGGCCGAACCTGGCTTCGCTGGGTTCGAAGCAGGTATTGCGGGTGGGCCTGGCTTTGCCGCCGGCGCGGTTGGCGACGACGCCTTGTGCTGGGGCTCCCACGTCGACACCGCGGGTTTGGGAAACCCTGCGGGCATGGGCAGCGACGGCGGTGCAGCCAGACCCAGGATGGTCTTGCCCAACGCCGGGTTGTCGATCAACTTTCCCGTCGCAGGACAGGTGCGCGTCTCAGGCCGATGCTGCTTTCCGCAGTGGGGGCAAGGCTTGGCAACGGGCTTCACGGCGGGGCTCGGCGAATGGGGCACCATTATACCTCGGCCGACACCTCCGCCGATGAAATCCGGCCCGGATCGTCCAGTGCCTAGCGTGCCGCAGCCTTTGCTGCTTGCGCGGGGGCGTGGCATTCTGTGGCCGATGTCGGACTCACAGAAAACTGCGATTCTCCAGCCTGGTGCTGCCCTCGCCGGTGAAGCAGCCTCCCGGCCGGCGCCCGAGGTGGTCGAGCGAGACGTCGCCGCGGCACGCGAGCTGTGCGAGGCCCGGCGCACCCTGTGCACCGAGATCGGCAAGCGCATCATCGGACAGCACGAGGTCATTGACCACCTCCTGATCGCCCTGTTTTCGCGCGGCCACTGCCTGTTCGTCGGGGTGCCGGGTCTGGCCAAGACCCTGCTCATCCAAACGCTGGCCGACGTGCTCGACCTGTCATTCGGCCGCATCCAGTTCACGCCCGACCTGATGCCGTCAGACATTACCGGCTCGGACGTTCTGGAGGAAGATCGCACCACCGGCCGGCGCGTGTTCCGCTTCGTGCGCGGTCCGATCTTCGCCAACGTCATTCTTGCCGACGAGATCAACCGCACCCCGCCCAAGACCCAGGCCGCGCTCCTGCAATCCATGCAGGAGTACCGCGTGTCGGCCGGCGGCACGACCTACGATCTGCCCTTGCCCTTTCTGGTCTTCGCCACGCAGAACCCCATCGAGCAAGAAGGCACCTATCCCTTGCCCGAGGCGCAACTCGACCGCTTCATGTTCGAGGTGGACGTGGGCTATCCCAGCACCGAGGAAGAAGTGCGCATCGCCAGCCAGAGCGCGGGCAGCTACCACCCGGTGCTGCACAAGGTGCTGTCACCCCAGCGCATTCTGGATCTGCAGAATCTGGTTTTACGCGTGCCGGTGGCGGACCATGTCCTGCGCCACGCGGTGGCCTTGTGTCGCGCCACCCGGCCGACGCCGGCTTCGCCCGAGCCGGTCGGCAAGTACGTCGCATGGGGCGCTGGCCCGCGCGCCTCGCAGCACCTGGTGCTGGCTGCCAAAGCGCGTGCCGTGCTCGACGGCCGCTATGCGGTTTCCATCGAGGACGTGCGCCGCATGGCACTTCCGGTGCTCATCCACCGCCTGGTTCGCAACTTCCACGCCGAGGCCGACGGCGTGTCGTCGCGCGCTCTCATCGAGCGTCTGTTGCAGACCGTCCAGCCTGACTGAGCGCCGGCCAAGAAGATGTCGTGAGCGAGGGCATCCCAGCATCAGGAGAGCCAGCCCGGCCAGGATTGCTGGATCCGACGGATCTGGCGCGGCTGGCGTCGTTGGAACTGCGCGCCCGCACCATCGTCGAGGGCGCGTTTTCCGGCATGCACCGCAATCTGCACCCGGGCACGTCGGTGGAATTCACCGAGCACCGGGAATACGCACCGGGCGACGAGATTCGCCGCATCGACTGGAAAGCCGTGGGTCGTGCCGACCGCTACTACGTCAAGCGCTTCGAGGACGAGACCGAGATGCACACCTTCCTCGTGCTCGATGCCTCTGCCTCGATGGGCTACCGCCGGCGGGGCGTGTCCAAGCTCGACTACGCCGGCTATCTGGCGAGCGCGCTGGCCTATCTGGTGGGCCAGCAGGGCGACGCCGCTGGGCTGCTGCTCTTCGACGAGAGCGCGCGCAGCTTTCTGCCGCCCTCGACCCGGCCGGGACAGATACGCGAGGTATTCCGCCTGTTGCAAGCGGCCCAGCCCGCCGGCCGCACCGATGCGGCGCTCGCCCTCGGCCATCTGGGTGAGCTGGTCGACAAACGCAGTCTCATCATTCTCATGTCCGACCTGCTCGACAGCGAGCCGGATGAGCCCGGCGACGAGGTGCGCGGCCCCTTGCATGGACGCCTGCGCCAGCTGCGCGCGCGCGGACACGACGTGGCGCTGTTCCACCTGCTCGATCCCGACGAAGTGGAGTTGCCCTTTGACGACCTCATCTTCTTCGAGGGCATGGAGCCGGGGGACACACGCACCCTGCTCGCGCAAGCGCCTGACCTGGCCCAGGCTTTCAAGCGCGAGTCGCAGGCCTTTCGCGATCGCTGGCGTGCGGCCTGTCTAGAAGCGAGCGTGGAATATCGCTTCGCGCGCACCGACGCGCCACCGGCCGATGTGCTGCGGGCCTTTCTGGCTGACCGTCAGCGCGGCGTGAGGCTGTAGATGCATTTTCTGGCGCCCTCCCTCCTCCTCGGTCTGCTGGCTGCCATCCTGCCCTGGCTGGTGCATCTCATCGGCAAGCGGCGAGCGCTGCCGGTGCGCTTCGCGGCCATGCAACTGCTGCTGCGCTCCGAGCGGCGCATCTCGGCGCGGCGCCGGTTGCGCCAGATCTTGCTGCTGGTGGTGCGCACCGGCGTGGCCGCGGCCCTGCCGCTCATCTTCGCCCGCCCGTTTGCCGAGCGCACGACCGACCTGCCGGTGGCCAGCCTGGATCCGCAGAGCGGGGTCATCGTGCTCGACGATTCCGCCAGCATGAGCCGCAGCGCCGGCCTGTCGACCATGTTCGAGCGCGCCCGTGACCGCGCGCGCGCGTTGCTGCGCCAGTTTCCCTCGGACGTGGACCTGGCCTTGCTTCTCGCTTCCGCCGGCTCCAGCCCGAAAATCAGCGAGCTTTCCCCCGAGCGAGCGCGCGTGCTCGAGGCGCTGGAGAGCACCGCCTGCTCTGCGCGGCCGGCTGACTTTGCCAGCGCTCTGCGAAACGCATCGCTCATTCTCGCGGGCTCTGCGCATGCCAAGCGCCGCATCTATCTGTTCACCGATCTGCAGGCCGCGGGGTGGGAGGCCGGCACGGGCCTGCCTGGGCAGGGCGCTCCCGAGGTCATCATCGACGACGTGTCGGGTGCAGCCCCGTGGGGAAACCGGGCCGTGCTGGACGTCGGGGTTGTGGCTGCGCCAGAGATGGGAACCGGCGGGATCGCGGTGGACGCCGAGTTGGCGGATTTCTCCGCAGCCGGGACGCGCGGGCTGGGTGTTGCCTTGAAAGTGGATGGGGTGTCGGTGGCCAAGGGTTTTGTCGACCTGGCGCCGGGCGCGCGCGGCCACAAGCGCTTCCTGCACCGACTGACCGGCGAGGGCAGCGGCGCGCACGACGTGGAGGTGGAGATCGATGGGGACGCTTTCCGCATGGACGATCACCGCTTGGCCCATGTGGAGTTGTCACGCACCATGAATGTTCTCATCGTCAACGGCGACCCGCGCAGCGCGCGTAACGAGGATGAGCCGTTCTTCTTCGCGGCCGCGCTTCGCAATGGCCTTCCCGGCGCAGCGGTGACCATCAAGCTGCCCGAGGACTTCTCACCCGAAACCCTGGGCGACACGACGTTGGTCGCCCTGCTGAACCTGGCGCAGCCCTCGCAGGCCCTGGCCGCTGCCCTGACGCGATTCGTGTCAGCGGGTGGTGGCCTCTTCATCTCGGTCGGCGATCGCGTGGACACCACGGTATGGAACGAACGCGTGGCCAAGCTGCTGCCGCAGCCGCTGGGACTGCCGCGCACGGCCTCGGCCCTGCCCGGCCAGCACTCGGGCGAAATCGTCGATGATCGACCGGCCGAACGTTTGGCGCCCATCGATCGCAACCATCCCCTGCTGGCGAATTTCCCCGAGCACGGCGAAGGTCTGGTGTCAGCTCGCTTCTTCAAGTACATGCTGCTCGACCCCGCGCCCGAGAGCCCGGATCGCAGCGTGATCTTGCGCTACGAAAGCGGCGCTCCGGCTCTAGTGGAGAAGCAAGTCGGCAAGGGCCGCGTGATGTTGTTGTCCACCACCGTGGACCGCGAGTGGACCGATTTGCCCATACGCACTGGCTTTCTCCCGCTGGTGCGTGAGGCTGCGCGCCGCTTGGTGGGAGTAACCGGCGACGACGAGGCCGCCTCGCTACGAGCCGGCGAGGCGCGTTCCTTGGTCTTCTCGGGCGACGAGCAGCGCCTGGAGGTGTCCCGGCCCGACGGCTCGGTATGGGTCGCGCGGCGCGAACAGGCCAACACGTCCCACAGCGTTCTCTATGGCGAAACCGACCGTCTGGGGACTTACCACGTGCGCGCGGTCGGGGCCGACGGCGCAGTCACGGCTCGCCCTGAACGGGACTTCGTGGTCAACCTGGACACCCGCGAGTCCAACCCCGCGCGCCTCGACCCGTCTCTTCGGCCCGATCACATCGCGGCGGCATCCCCCGGCGCCAGGCCGCCCAAGCACCGGGTCGAGTTGTGGCACGCCCTGGCCGTGCTCATGATCGGCCTGCTGCTTTTTGAATCGCTGCTGACCCTGCGGCGGCGGCAGATCTAGAGAAGCGCACGAAGCTTCAAGCAGGGCAGGATCCACAGCGGGCAAGTGCTGATAGACTCTCTCGACGTACACGTCCTTTATGATGACGGCACCAACCCGGACCCCCAGCACGTCGACCTGGCGCAAGCTGCATCCGGCCAGAAACCTTCGCACATGAACGAACCCACGCCCGCCTATCCCTTCCTCGACCCAGACCTTGCTATCGACGAGCGTGTCCAGGATCTGGTTTCGCGGCTGACCCTGGCAGAGAAGGTCCATCAGATGCTGCACTCGGCGCCGGCGATCCCGCGCCTGGGCGTGCCGGCCTACAACTGGTGGAACGAAGGCTTGCACGGTGTGGCGCGGGCCGGAATTGCCACGGTCTTTCCCCAGGCCGTCGGTTTGGCCGCCATGTGGGATGCCCAGCGACTGCACACGGTGGCGGTGGCCATCGCCGACGAGGCGCGCGCCAAGCACCACGAGTATGCCCGCCAGGGCGACCGCGGCCTGTACAAGGGACTCACGCTGTGGGCTCCCAACGTTAACATCTTTCGCGACCCTCGCTGGGGACGCGGGCACGAAACCTACGGCGAATGTCCGTTTCTCACCTCGCGCCTGGCGGTGGCCTACTGCCGCGGCCTGCAGGGCGACCATCCCCGGTACTTGAAGACGGTGGCGACGCCCAAGCACTTCGCAGTCCACAGCGGTCCAGAGGGCCTGCGCCACGGTTTCGACGCCGTGGTCAGCCAGAAAGATCTACGCGAAACCTACCTTCCGGCTTTCCACGCATGTATCACCGAGGCCAGAGCCGAAAGCATCATGGCGGCGTACAACCGCACCAACGGCGAGCCCTGCTGCGGCAGCCCCACCCTTCTGCGCCGGATCTTGCGCGAGGAATGGGGTTTCTCTGGTTTCGTGGTGAGCGACTGCTGGGCCATCCAGGACTTCCACCAGAGCCACAGGGTGACCAACAGCTTCGAGAAATCGGCGGCGCTGGCGGTACACTCGGGCTGCGACCTCAACTGCGGCTGCGCCTACGGCTACATCCCGGCTGCGGTGGCCGCTGGGCTTTTGCGCGAGGAGGATCTCGACGCATGCCTGCGCAGGCTGTTCCGCGCCCGCATGCGCCTAGGAATGTTCGACCCGGCCGAGCGTGTGCCCTACGCGTCCATTCCCTATGAGACCAACGACTGCGATCAACACCGAGCCTTGGCCCGCGCCGCGGCCTCGGCGTCCATGGTCTTGCTCAAGAACGACCGCGGGCTCCTGCCGCTGCGCAAGGATCTACGCAACATCGCGGTCATCGGTCCCAACGCCTACGACCATCAAGTCCTTTGCGCCAACTACTGCGGAACTCCGTCGCGTGCGGTGACGCCGCTGGAGGGAATCCGCGCTGCGGTCTCGGCGCAAACCAAGGTTTGGTACTCCCCTGGGTGCAAGCGACAGGGGACCGCGACTGACGGCTTGGACTGCGCCGGACACCTGGCTGAAGCCGTCAGCGTCGCCGAGCGGGCCGACGCTGTCGTGCTGTGCCTGGGCCTGTCCGCCGAGATAGAGGGCGAGCAAGGCGATGCCAGCAACTCGGACGCAGCCGGGGACAAGGTGGATCTCGATCTGCCCGGCTTGCAGCCGCGTCTGCTGGAAAGCATCGTGGCCCTGGGCAAGCCCACGGTGCTGGTGGTCATCTCGGGCAGTGCGCTCGATCTTGGCTGGGCCCACGATCATGTAGACGCCATCATCCAGGCCTTCTATCCCGGCGAGGAAGGCGGCAGCGCCCTGGCCGACATCCTCTTCGGTGACGTCAATCCGGCTGGCCGCCTTCCCATCACTTTTCCGCGCTCGCTGGCGGACGTTCCCGACTTCAAGGATTACAGCATGAAGGGGCGCACCTACCGGTATCTGGAAAAGCCCCCGCTCTATCCCTTTGGCTACGGACTTTCCTACACGCGCTTTGACTATCAGGACATCGCGATATCGCCGACGCCAGTTCCAGCCGGCGCCAGCGCATCCGTGTCAGCCACGGTCAAGAACACGGGCAACCAGCCGGGCGACGAGGTGGTACAACTCTACCTGGCGGACCTGCAAGCTTCCTGTCGCGTACCCCATCACAGCCTGCGCGGCTTTGCGCGTGTGCATCTCCTGCCGGGCGAGGCCCGCCGCATTTCTTTCGAGCTTTCTCCTCGTGATTTGTCGCTCATCGACGAGCGCGGCCACCGCGTGCTGGAGCCTGGCCGTTTCCGCGTCAGCGTGGGCGGCAGCCAGCCCGATCCGCGCAGCCAGGAGTTGACTGGACAAACCCCGGCGTCCGTCGAGTTCGACGTTGCCGGCGCCACTCTCGAATTGCCGTACTAGCTCGCCTGCCCTTGTCCGACTGTCCTCCGCCCGTGCCGGGAAGGCTGAAAGGACCGCAGGGGCGTGGGCTGTGAAACCCAGGTAGGTACATGTCCCACCCAAGACGCGGAATGGCGCCGCGAAATCTCTGCCCCACCCCGCGAAATTGGAACCGATCCTCTGAAACAAGGGACGGGCGGCGTACTCCAATCCAACGGCATGAAGAGGGGAAAAGGCAGGCGAGGCTAAGTTTTTGCCAACGCCTGCCGATGTCAGAAAATCGGGAGGGCGAATTGCTGTACACGAGTCAACCCAACCGTGCCCGCACAAACGCTGGCAGCCTCGGAGCTTCACCATGAGCGACGCCATACCGCACATCCGCGTGGTCGCTGCCGTAATCGAGCAGCAAGGACGATATCTCATTACTCAACGGCGATCGACGGCTGTACTCGCCGGACTTTGGGAATTCCCAAGCGGCAAGGTCGAGACGGGCGAGACCGACGAGGCTGCTCTCCGACGAGAGCTGCGCGAGCGCGTCGGCGTCGACGTGGATGTGGGCGCCTCGACTGCCCGCCGAACCCACCGCTACGATGGCTATGTCGTGGATCTGGTTCTGTATCAGGCTAGTATCGCGGCCAACCAGGAACCACGCCCGGTTCGGGTTGCCGACGTTCGCTGGGTGGCGCCACCCGAGCTAGAGAACTACGCTTTTCCTCCGGCTGACCAGGCCACCACCGACCTGCTCCTCGGGATCAACCGCGACACCTGTTTGTTCAAATCAGTGCCGGTGAGAACCCCTCGCGCGAAAATGCTGCAGCCGCAGACGCACTAGAACATCTTGCGTGGGCGGTGCCCAGAGCGCAGGGGTTCGTCTGCCGATTGGCCACGCCAATCTGCTTGGTTGAAACGCAGCCTCAAAGAGAGGTACAATCTCTCTGGCGCTATGTAGGGTTGTCCCCATGCCTGCAAATCGTTGTTCCGCATTTGCTTTCCTGGCCTTGGGGTTCCTATTCCTCACTGGCGCCTGTGTGAATCTGACGCCCCCGGACGGATTGATGAACCCCGCGGGTGGGCAAGGCGCGGGCGGCGGAGTCGGCGGGACAACGGGCGTTGCGGGCGGTGCCACAGCGGGTGGCACGGGCGGCGTCCACACCGGCGGCGTGAGTAGCATTGGCGCGGGTGGCGCGGGCGGCGCGAGCAGCATTGACACGGGCGGCTCGGGCGACGCGAGCAGCATTGACACAGGTGGCTCGGGCGGCGCGAGCAGCATTGACACAGGTGGCTCGGGCGGCGCGAGCACCGGCGGCATAGGGGGTACCACTACGGGTGGCGCGGGCGGCGCGAGCAGCGTTGACATAGGTGGCTCGGGCGGCGCGAGCATCGGCGGCAGAGGGGGCACCACTACGGGTGGCTCGGGCGGCGCGAGCACCGGCGGCAGAGGAGGAACGATGACTGGTGGGACAACGGCAACCGGGGGGAGCGCCAGCGCCGGCGACGCGGGGGTTCCGCCCGATGTGCGACCAGTGAACGATGTCGCTCCGCAGGCAGATGTGACTCGACCACCCGATCCTCCAATGGATGGGCCCGCGGTCCCCGATGTCCCCCAAGTCCCTGACCTGCCCTCTGATGGCCCGGTTGTGATCCCGGGGCTCGTGCTCTACTACAGTTGCGACCAGATCAACGGCACCACGCTGCCCGATATGTCCGGCAATGGCAACAACGGAACTCTGGTTGGTCCGGTCGCCGTGGGCGCGGGCAAAGTGGGAAGCGGCGCACTGGTCTTCACCGCCACCAACGACGTGGATGCGGCGGCGTCGGGTGGATACGTGGCAATGCCGGCGGGGATCCTTTACACGTCTACCAACATGACGATTGCCACTTGGTTCAAGATCAACAGCAACCTACAATATCAACGAATCTTCGATATTGGTGGTGTGGATGGCACGGGTGCCGCGACCGCATCCATGTATCTCACGCCAAATGGCAATACCGGCCACCTTCAGTTCACCATTCGGACGGCTCAACCCGACGGAGGTACCTTTACTAGGGAGGACATCACTGATGGGACACCGACTGGGACACCAACGACGATGTCCACAGGCGTGTGGTGGCATGTGGCAGTGGTGCTCGATTCCGCCGGTGGCCACTTGTATCTGAATGGCAACCAGGTCGGCAGCACCACGCCGATCACGATGCGTCCCCCCAGCTTGGGTAACACGCCCAACGACTGGATCGGGCGCTCGGAGTTTGTCGCGAATCCGTACCTCGACGGCGCGATCGACGAGTTCCGCATCTACAATCGCGCGCTGACCGCAACCGAGATCTCTGCACTTTACACCTACGCCGGCCACTAGCAGGTCGCAGCCGTCGCTGCCTGCGCTGTGGGGTTTCGCGCACCGAGCCTTCCCGCTGTGGCGCGATCGGGGTAAAAGGCGGGCGGGCATGCGGAAACCAAGTGCCAAGAAGAAGCCCGAGCCGTCGAGCCGGGCAACCGCCAGGAGCGAAGGCCGTTTGCCGGCGGCGCCCGAGCCGCGATCGGTTTCCCTTCTCTGGTGGCTCGCGGTGATCCTGACCTGCTGGTCTTTTGGTTTCACCACCATGCAAGACACGGACCTCTGGTGGCATCTGGCCGGCGGTCGCTGGATCGCGCAGACCCGCACGCTTCACTTTGCGGATCCTTTCTCCTTCACCTGCCACGGACGGCACTGGTTTCATCCCGAGTGGCTGTCGGACGTCATCTTCTACGCCTGGGCCAAGTTCTTGGGCACGGCTGCTCTGGTCTGGCTGAAGTGGGGCCTGGTGGTCGCGACCTTCGGCCTGCTCTTCCGTTTGTTGCGACAGATCGGCGGCCATTCGCCAGCCGCCTATCTAGCCATGCTGGCCGCCATTGCCGTGGGCGCTCCCTTCTTCGACATACGGCCCCAGCTCCATACCTTTCTGGGCTTCGTGGTGGTTCTCTCCTTCGCGCTGCCCTTGTCGCGCAGGCTGTGGATCCTCCCGCTGGTCCTCATGCTGTGGGCCAACCTGCACAGCGGCTTCTTGCTGGGGTTGTTCACCATCATCATGGTGCTTGTGGTTTCGTTTTTCTACGGCGAGATTCCGCGGAAAGCGGCCACCATCGGACTGGCCTGCCTGCTTGCCTGCTTCGTCAACGGCAATGGCAGCGAGGCTCTCCTCTGGCCCATCCGATTTGCCCAGGACAACCATTCGCCCTTTCTTCGCGTGGCCGAGTGGTTGCCGCCGTACGAGCCGGGAGGCATCCGCAGCAGCCTCTACTACCCGTCGATTGCCGCCTTCGTGGTGTCTGGGTTGATCGTGCTGGTTTCGGGCACCTACAGGCGACAGCCCCGCCTCACGTTTTCCAGTGCAGCCATCGGGCTGGTCACGCTGTTTCTGTCCACCAGAAGCCGCCGCTTCATTCCGCTCTTTGCCATTTCACAGAGTCTGCTGCTGGCGCCGGCGCTGGCGGTGGTCTTCTCGTCGCTGCGCCGGCTCGTGGTGGGCCGCATGCCATGGCTCGACCGACCGCGCGTCTGGCAGATCGCCCTGCCGGTCGCGGCCGTGCTCTGCGGGGGCCTGCGACTGGCGCCCTTTCCCCTCTCCGGCAACGCCTTCCTCTACCTGACCAATCTGGACAGCTTCCCGGTGGAGGCGATGAATTTGATCGAGACGAACCAGATTGAAGGCAAGGTCTTCAGCTTGTACAACTGGGGTGGCTACATCGATTGGCGAACCCAAGGACGCATGCAGGTGTTCATCGACGGCCGCGCCGGCACGGTATTTGACGAGAAGACCTACCGGCAGTACCTGCAGGTCGTGCGCCTGCACGACAGATGGCAGGACGTGATTGAGGACTCCGGCTCCGATTTCCTGCTGTGGCCCCGTCGCTACCCGAAACAGATCGAAGGGCTGCGCAAGTCCGGGCGCTGGCGATCGCTGTACTCCGACCACGTGGCGACCCTGCTGGCCCGCGCGGACCTTCCTCTGGCCAAGCCGCTCTTGCCTACACCCGATTCGCCATGGCGGGATCTCACGCTGGGCTGGTCGGCATCGAGCGCCCGCGACTACGCCACGGCCGAGGGCCATTTCCAGCGGGCCTTGCACGGGATGCCGAACCTGCGCCCGGCCTGTGAATGGCTTGCCAACGCACAGGCGCAATCGGGCCACATCGCCCAGGCTGAAGCGACCGTGGACCGCTGTCAGCGCATGTTCCCGGATTCCGCGCGCCGCAAGCAACTTCTGGATCTCTTCCACGCCCGATCAGGCGAATTGATGCCCTAGACGCCCATGTTTCGCTTTGGAATTCTCAGCACCTCCCACTTCGCGATCAACCGCATGATCCCCGCGATCCAGGCGGGACACGACACGTCCGTCCTGGCGATCGCATCGCGCGACGGCCGCAGAGCCTCTGAGGTGGCGCGCGAACTGGGCGTGGAAAGGGCCTACGACTCGTACCAGGCCCTGCTGGCTGACAAGGACATCGACGCCATGTACAACCCGCTACCCAACCACCTGCACGTGCCGTGGTCGGAGCGCGCCGCCGCGGCTGGCAAGCACGTCCTGTGCGAAAAGCCTATCGCGCTCGATGTCGCACAAGCGCGTCGGCTGATTGCTGCCCGCGAGCAGAACCGCGTGCTCATCTGCGAAGCCGCGATGGTGCGTGTCCACCCGCGCTGGCTGGCCGTGCGCGATCTCATCCGGCAGAAGACCATCGGCGAGTTGCGCTCCTTCGTCGGGACGTTCGGCTACCGGCTCGGCTCGCGTGACAACGTCCGCTACGATCCGGCGATGGGCGGCGGCGTCCTGCTCGACACCGGCTTCTATCCAGTCACCATGAGCCGCTTCTGCTTCGACGATGAGCCAACCGCGGTCGTGGCCCGGGCCGAGCGCGACCCCGAACGCGGCGTGGATCGTTTGACCAGCGCGATCCTCGAGTTCCCGCAAGGCCACGCCATCTTCACGGTTGGCATGGAGACCTTTCCCGTGCAGCGCGCCCAGCTCATCGGAACCGGCGGCCACATCGAACTCGTCAATCCGTGGAATCCGCCGGGCAACTCCCCGTCGGAGATCGTGGTCAACACCGGTACGAGCCTGGAACAGCCGACGCCGCAGCACCTCTCGTTCGATCCCACGGACCAGTACACCGTGCTGGCCGAACGCTTCGCGCGCGCTGCTGAAACCGGCGGGCCCAGCCCGGTTCCGCTGGAAGATTCGATCAAGAACATGGCGGTACTGGATGCGCTCGGACGATCTGCCGCCAGCGGGCGTGCGGAGTCAGTGGAGCGCGGCTGATCAGCCGTTCGCCTACCTCCGGCGGTGCCGGCCGCGGCCTCGGCCACGCGACCCTTGCGCCACGTGAGCCGACTCTTCCCGCGCGGTTGCATCTTCCTCTGGCCCATCGGAACCAAAGGCGACAGCAACAGGGCCGGCCAAAGCCAGACGGCGCTGGGTGAAGAACTCCCAGGCGATCGCGATGAACACGATGAGCGTGGCCACCGACATCAGGGTGTACTGCTCGTCGAGCCAGGTGGGCATGCCCTTGAGCGGAGCCCAGGCCACGAACTGGGTGAAAGCGGTGAGCAACAGCAGGCGTAAAGCGAGCCGTTCGCTCTTCACACACAGCAAAGCCACGACAATGATGAAGGAGTAGTAGTAGCAGGTCAGCTCGACCCCGAAAGGAATGAAGGTCGCCGAGAGCGCCAGCGCAGCCCACGGTTCGGCTTCGCGCACGGCAAGGCCCAGCAACACCAGGAAGGCGACCACCGCGGCAAAGTACACCGCCTTCGACCGCCGGAAACTGTCCAGCCGCGCCTGCTTCCATTTCACCCACGGGTCGGTCTGACCCTCGCTGCGCATCATGCGGCCAGCCTCCGACGGCCGGTAAGCCACCACCGTGCGCAGGCCCATGTTGTTGGTCAGCGCGGTCCCCGAGTGCTTCATCGTGTTGCGCACGAAATTCTGGTAGGTGTCGGCGCGCCCGACCACTGCCATGCCCGCCGGAATGAGTAGAGCCGCGCCCAACGCGGCGCCGGCAAAGAAGCGCAGGTAGGTTGGGTGGAGCTTGCGATGCCGGATGAGGTGATAGCCGGCCGCCAGCACGGGCGCGACAAAGAGGAAGATGGGGAAGATGCGCAGAAGGGTCGAATACGCCAGTGCCAGTCCCGCCAAGACCGGGTGCTGCTTCTTGAGCAGGCACGCGCTCGCGATCATCCAGAACAACCAGTCCCAGCGCAGAAACGCACCCCCGGTCCAATAGAATCGCGACGGGAAATTGGTGGCGAAGACCAGCAGCGCCACCGCCAGCACACGCCAGCCGAACGCCCACGCAATCATCAGACACCCGGCGGTCAAATAGACCGAGTCCAGTGCATTGAGAATGTAGATCTGGGTCTTGCTGGCAGGCGCCAGGTTGGCAAGCAGCGAACCCGCGATATTCCACACCGGGGTGCCGTTGAAGCCGTGGTCGGTCTGCGCGTCGTCCCAGCGACGCGCGTTCTCCAGCGTGCGAAAGTAGGCCAGGTCGTTGTGAAACGACTGCCAGCGCTCGGGAGTAAAGTGCTGCTTGCAGCGTTCCGGATGCGCCAGAATGTCGGCGGTGGTTTCCAGAATATTGGTGCGCAGATTGGTGAGCTTGCGCAGTTCGACCCGGCGGCGCAGCGTCGGCAGTTCGGAATCGGCCACCGCCACGCACTCGTACAGCCGATCGTAGCTCAGCTCGCGCGAGTACTTCGACCCGATGTAGTAGTGAAAGGTGTCCCAGCCGTGAATGAAGTTGGGGAAGTGGAAAGAGCCGAAGTTGAAGTAGGTCAGAAACGCGACCAGTCCCAGCACCGCCAGGATGGCTCGGCGTACTCTTCCCCTGACCCGGCTGAGCCCAAGCGCCGTGGCCGCGTTCTGCACAAAACGGACAAGCGAGTCCACGATGCCGGGGGCCTTCTCCTTGGGCTCGATGGCTGCGCCCTTCGACACCCATTGGTCCCACCACAAGAACAGCAGCCCCAGCAGGGCCAGCACCAGCTCCCAGCGTGCACTGGCAATGTCGTCCCAGTAGACCTTGGCCACCACCGCGGGCGGGGCGTCCACCACCCGCATGTGAGCCGGGAACGGCGTGGGCTTCTGGCAATAGGCAGCGACCTCGGAGATCGAGTACGAGTTGTCGCCCACGCCCTCGCCCACGCGCAGATAGCGTAGCGCCGCGCCCCCGGTTTCGATGGTGCGCATGCGTAGGCCGTGGTTGGGCACCGGGTTGATGTGTCCCAGCACGCGGTAGTCGCGACCGTCAAGCGAACCCCAGGCCGTGTAGGTATCGTTGGCGTCAGCCTGGATGGCCAACGCGCTGACGGTCGTGGCCGCGCCCAGATCCCAAGTCACAGTCGACGCGCTGGTGTCGAACAGCACCGCCGGCGGGGCGTCCCACGCGGCGCCCTCGGGTGCCACAGCCTCGTCTGTGAGAAGCGCCAGATCGCGGCGCGTGTCCTGCCAGCTTGTCGGTCGCCGTCCGGCCAGCAGATTTCCGGCGGGACAGGCCGCGAGCGGTGAGTAGTCTTCCGCGCGGGCCCCGGGCGAGGCAACAACGCCGGCTAGCAACGGCAGCAGGGCGCAAAAGGCGCGCGACATGGGAGCCTCAGCCCAGCTTGTCCAGCGCCTGCGCATAGCCGGTGGCGAACGCCCGGGTGTAGCCCCATGCGCTCACGTAGCTGGCCAACAGGCCCAGCCCGATGATGACGTAAGCGGAGTAGGCCACGTATGGTTCCAGAGTGGGCAGAGCGTTCGCAACCGACAAGAAGGTCGGCAAGAAGCTCCACATGATGAGGTTGGACTTGGCCTTGCCCGCGATGCTGCTGGGGATGTTCATGTGCGCCGCTGCCATGAACCGTCGCACCGAGGCCACCCAGAACTCGCGCAGCAGATACGCACAGATGATCACCGGCGGGAAGAAGTGCTGAACCGTGGCGATGACGATCAGGAATGATTCGAAGCAGAGGTCGCAGAATTGGTCGAGGATCTCACCCAGCCGCGTGACCTGTCCGGTGCGGCGAGCGATGTAGCCGTCGAGGTAGTCTGTCACGCCCGCCACGATCGACAGCACGATGCCCAAACCGTGGTTGAGATAGAAATAGACGATAGCGCCAAACAGGATCAGCAAGATGCGCGACAACGTGATGACGTTCGGCACGGTGCGGAGGTCACGCCCGATGGTGGATCCCATGACATTTGCATAGCACAGATGGCCGCTTGCCGTTGAACGCCGACCGCCCGAGCTGGGATTCGGAGCAGGGCCGGGCGGAGACGGGAACGGAGACGGGTTCCGCAACACCGCACAGGCATCAACACTCCCGCAAGCGCTTGTCGGTCGTGGTCAGCGATGTCCACCGCCGTGGCCACCGCCAAAGCCGCTCAACGCCAAAGTAGGGATAAGACCCCCATCCCTCCGCCCCGGCCCCCTACTCCGACCCGGGCGTCACCCGATTGGCCTTTGCCGGCCAGATGCCTGTAAGCTTGGTCCATGTTCAGTCCGAGCACGGCGCTGGCCCTGACCGCCCTGTTGGTTGCGGCGAACGCCTTCTTCGTCGCCTCCGAATTCGCCATCGTCAAGATCCGACCGACCCTGGTCAAGGAGCTGGTCGGCAGAGGTGGCCGCCGCGCCTGGCTGCTGTCAGGGATCACCGGCCATCTCGATTCCTTCCTGTCCGCCAATCAGTTTGGCATCACCCTGACGTCTCTAGCTCTTGGCTGGCTCGGCGAACCAGCCGTGGCGGCCCTCATCCAGCCCCATCTCGGATCCCTCGGCCGCTGGACCGGACTCGCGATCCAGTCGCTGGCGCTGGGCATAGGCTTCGTACTCATCAGCTTCTTGCACGCGGTGCTGGGCGAGCTGGTGCCCAAAGCGGTCGCGTTGCAGAGGACGGAGCCGGTTGCGCTGTGGGCCGCCGCGCCCCTGCGCGTCTTCTACCTCGTGACCTTCCCCTTCATCTGGGCGCTGACCACCGCGGCCAATCTCTTCCTGCGCGCGCTGCGCCTGCGGCCGGCCTCCAGTGCCGAGATGTTGCACTCGCCCGACGAACTGCGCCTGGTTCTGCAGCACGTGGACCTGGACCCCGGCGCGCGGCGGCTCATCGACCGCGTGTTCGACTACACCCACCGGGTGGCCCGCCATGTGATGACCCTGCGCCGGGACGTCGTGGTGCTGGAGGAAGGCCGACCTTTCGACGAGAATGTGCAATTGGCCACTGCCAATCAGTACACGCGCTATCCCTTGGTCGAGCCGGGCACCGACAAGGTCATCGGCTACGTGCATTTGAAGGACATCGTGGCGGCGCTGGCCGCGGGTCGAACGCCCAAGCGCATGCGCGAGATCGCGCGCGAGCCCATCTACTGCTCGGAAGAGACGCCCAGCGAATGGCTGCGCCGCGAGTTCCAGCGCCGACGGGTCCACATGGCGGTGGTGCTGGGCACCAACAACGAGTTTCTGGGAGTCGTCACCCTCGAGGATCTGCTGGAGGAGTTCGTGGGCGAGATCCAGGACGAGCAGGACGTGGGCGAGTTGCCGCCCATCATGCACGGAGCCGAGGGTCGCTTCGAGGCCGACGGCCGCCTGACCCTCGACGTGGCAGAGCGAGAGCTGGGCGTGGCGCTGCCAGAGCTGCGCCCCGACATCGAGACTCTGGGCGCGTATGTGCAGTCCCACCTGGGCCACCCTCTGCGGCCAGGCGGCGCCGTCGACCTCGGGGGATTTCGCTTCACCGCCCTCGAGATTCGCGACGGCAAGATTCGCCGCTTGCGCGGCGAGCCGCTGTCCCACGAGGATGAAGGCGAGACGCAAAAGGAGTAGCCGGACGAAGGAAGATGTGAATGCCCGGCCAGGGCCACGTCTACGACCACGAACGCCTGCGTCTATCGCGGGATTGCGCGCTCACGACGCGGCTTGCGAGAAGGCTGCCCCCATGTTAGACGAGCGAACCGCGAAACTACGCCCAGGTAGCTCAACTGGTAGAGCAACGGACTGAAAATCCGTGTGTAGACAGTTCGACTCTGTCCCTGGGCACCACCGTTGGCACTTGGGTGTTCTCGGTGGTTCGCAGGCTCGCGTCGAAGGAGACAACATGGTACGCAAAATCGCAATCTTCGCTCTGGCCGCTGGTGTCGTTGTCGGCGGGTACTTTCTTGGCAAGGGCAACTGGGGTGCACGCGCCACGGCGCCGACCAAGTACACTTGCGAGAAGGTCGGGGTAACCGCCAAGGACAAGGACGATGTGGAGCGCAAGTGCGTGTCGTTCGAGGGCACGCCCAAGGGCTCGGCCAAGGCGCTGGTGACCATCGTCGAGTTCTCCGATTTCCAGTGCCCCTACTGCAGCCGCGTCCTTCCCACCCTCGACCAACTGGTCAAGGAATACCCAGACAAGGTGCGCGTCTTCTTCAAGCAAAATCCGCTCCCCTTCCACGACAAGGCGGCGCTGGCCGCAGAAGCGGCACTGGCTGCCGGGGCCCAGGGGAAGTTCTGGAAGATGCACGATCAACTCTTCGGCAACCAGTCTGCCCTCGACCGGCCCGCGCTTGAGAAGTATGCGGAGAAGATCGGCCTCGACCTGCCCAAGTTCAAGGCCGCCCTCGACAACCACACCTTCAAGGCCGCGGTCGACAAGGATCTGGCCGAAGCCCGCGATCTGGGCGTGCAGGGAACTCCCAACTTCTTCATCAACGGCCGGCCGCTGCGCGGGGCCGTGCCCTACGAGCAATTCAAGACCGTGGTGGATGACGAAATCAGCCGCGCCAAGAAGCTCATCGACAAGGGAACCCCGGTCAGTCAGCTCTATGACGCCCTGATCAAGGGCAAGGCCAAGGGAATGGGCACGCCGCAGGCTGCGGCCCCGCCACCCAAGCCGCCGGTTTCCAACGAGGTCTACAAGGTCGAAATCGACAAGGCTCCGCGCAAGGGAGGCACCGCGCCCAAGATCACGCTCATCGAGTTCTCTGACTTCCAGTGCCCGTACTGCGCTCGCGCCAAGGGCACGCTCGATGAACTGCTCAAGATCTACAAGGACAATCTGGAGATCTCGTTCAAGCACTTCCCGCTGCCCTTCCACAACAACGCCATGCCCGCCGCGCTCGCCGCCGTGGCCGCCGGCGAGCAAGGCAAGTTCTGGGAGATGTACGACAAGTTGTTCGCCAACCAGCAGAGTCTGGATGCGGCCAGCTTTGACAAATACGCGCAAGAGCTCGGACTCGACACGGCCAAGTTCAAGGCCGCCATCGCCGACCCCAAGACCAAGGCGGTGGTCGAGGCGGACATGAAACAGGCCAACCAGTTCGGGGTGCAGGGGACGCCCAGCTTCTTCGTCAACGGCCGAGCCTTCAGCGGCGCCTATCCGCTGGACAGCTTCAAGATGGTGCTGGACGAGGAGCTGAAGAAGGCGGACGCCAAGCTGCAGGCCGGCACGCCGCGCGATGAGCTGTATGCGGCAATCATCAAGGACGGACTGGCCAAGAAGGAAGCGCCCAAAGAGCAAGCGCGACCGAACGAGCCGTCGCCCACCGAGACCTACAAGGCCGAGATCAAGGGCGCGCCCATCAAAGGCACCAAGGACGCCCTGGTGACCATCGTCCAGTTCTCCGACTTCCAGTGTCCGTTCTGCTCGCGTGTGGAACCGACCATCGACAAGATTATGGAGGAGTACAAGGGCAAGGTCCGAGTGGCCTGGCGAAACAAGCCCCTGCCCTTCCACGACAAGGCCAAGCCCGCGGCCATTGCGGCCCTGGCGGCCAACCAGCAGGGCAAGTTCTGGCAGATGCACGACATCCTGTTCAAGAACCAGCAGAACCTGGATGCCGCCAGCTTGGAGAAGTACGCGAAAGAGATCGGCCTCGACATGGCCAAGTTCAAGGCCGCCCTGCAGGACAAGAAGCTGCAGGAGTCCGTCGAAGCAGACGTCGCGATGGGCGACAAGCTGGGCGCGCGCGGCACGCCGGCCTTCTTCGTCAACGGCAGCTTCCTATCGGGCGCGCAGCCCTTTGAGAGCTTCAAAGCCCGCATCGACGAACAGTTGAAGAAGGCCGAGGAGATGGTCAAGAAAGGCACGCCCAAGGCCAAGCTGTACGACGTGCTGATGAAGACGGCCAAGGCTGAAACCGGTGGCCCCGCACCGGCCGCCGCGGCTGCTGCGCCCGAGGCAGGTCCGGTCAAGAACGTCGATCCCGGAAACGCCCCGATGCGTGGCCCCAAGGACGCGCCGCTCACCGTGGTGCTCTTCTCGGATTTCCAGTGCCCGTTCTGCGGAAGGGTCGAGCCTTCTCTCACCGAGTTGGAAAAAGCCTACCCGGGCAAGGTGCGGGTGTTCTGGAAGAACTTCCCGCTTCCCTTCCACAACAACGCCAAGCCCGCAGCCGAGGCCGCCATGGCCGCCAACGAGCAGGGCAAGTTCTGGGAGATGCACGACATCCTGTTCAAGAACCAGCAGAACCTGGATGCGGCCAGCCTGGAGAAGTACGCGAAGGAGATCGGCCTAGACATGGCCAGGTTCAAGGCCGCTGTGGACAGCCACAAGTTTGCCGCGCAGATCGAGGCGGACGCGAAGCAGGGCGGCTCGCTTGGCGTGCAGGGCACACCGGCCAGCTTCCTCAACGGCCACTTCATCAACGGCGCCCAGCCTGTCGATGCCTTCAAGAAGATCGCCGACGAGGAACTGGCCAAGGTCGCCAAGGTCAGAAAAAGGATAGCCGCGACGATCAAGCAGCCGTAGCGCGGAGTCGAGAGTGCTGGATCGGGGGAGGCAGGGGAGCGGAGCGCACCCGGGGGACCGCAAGCAGGCGGTCCCTGCGCGCGCGGTTTCCCGGCGCGTGTTCGCCATCGGCATCGTCGCTGTCGCGACCGCCACGCTGACAGTTCACTTCCTGGCTGGTGTCGCGAGGACCGCAGTGGCAGCACGTGACAGCGTCTGCCTCGCCCTTGCCCCTGATCCACTTTCACCCAAGCTGCAAGGCCTGGCGCCGGACTTCGAGCTGGCCGATGCGGCGGGCAAGCGATGGTCGTTGCGCGCGCTGCGGGGCCGGCCGGTGCTGGTCAGCTTCTGGGCCACCTGGTGCCCACCCTGTGTGGAAGAAATGCCATCGCTGGAGGCCCTGGCTCGCCGTCTGGGCGATCGAGCCACCGTCCTGGCGGTCAGCGTGGATGAGAGCTGGGCTGCTATCCGCGCGTTCTTTCCCCGCGGGACGCCCCTGACGGTCTTGCTCGATCCCAGCCGAGAGGTTCCCGCGCGCTTCGGCACCAGCCTGTTCCCCGAGAGTTTTCTCGTCGATCCCAGCGGGCGCGTGCGCCGTGCCTTCATCAACCAGCGCAACTGGTCCGTCCCCGAAGCCGCCGCCTGCATCGAGGACCTGAGATAGACAACTTCTAATCGTGGCCGAGGTCGCCGTCCTGGCGGCCCGTCAGATCCTGGAGCGACGGCGTACCTCCCTCGTCGTCCTGCATCCCGTGCGCCAGACGCGCCTTCACCCGCATGATCTGGCGTTCCTTGTAGCGCTCGTGGCTGTTCTCGCCGGTCTCGTTTGCTTCGGCGGTGCGGGCGTCCACGATCTGAAACTCGGTGAGCACGAACACCACCGCGCCGTTGTCCATGAACAGGTCGTCGTCCGGCGACCGGTTCAACAACTTGTCCACGCGCACGGGAAGGTCAGCGACGAAATTCACCACCCGGTAGCTGGGACCCGAGAACTCATTGATCATCGGCGTGCGCTTGTCGGCAGCCACCGTCGACAGATCGAGCAACTGGGGCAAATAACGCCGCAAGATTGCATCCCGCTCCACAAAGCCGTGCAGGTCCACGATGTCGTTGAGCGATTCGCCGGGAATCACGTAGTTGAACGGCACCAACCGCTGCACCAGTTCGCGCAAGACGAAGACGATCTCATCTTCGGAATGCGTGATCATGCGGAAACGGAGCTTGTCGTAGACATGCGCCGCGATGTTGTCGCGTTTGGCCAGCAGCTTGGTGATAAGGCTGTCTGGCTCCTTGCGACTCCACTCGAACTCGACGATGGCACAGCCTGCACCCTTCATTTCCTCGACGGTCCGCAGGACCTTGTCCTCGACCGCGCGGAAGATCTGGTCAGCACTGACCGATAGGCGGTTGACCAACTCGCGGCCCGCCAGGTGTTGCAGCACGTGCATGACCTTGAGCACCACGCAAGCATGGGTGCGCCGCTTGCCATTCTGCGAAGCCACCAGCAAGAGGTCGCGGGCCGGTATCCGCTCCGCGACCTCCTCGGGAATGTGGAAGCCCAGGTGCCGCTCCAAGTAGTCAACCGCCTGCTCACGCAGCGCCTCGATCCGAGCTATGTCCGGCCCGCTTTCCGGGTCGAACTCATGTACGCGCAGGAAGCGATCAACCTGATCGCGGTCGGAGAAATACAGGCGGTGCCAGTCGATGACCGAGCCGCCGCGAATCAAGTTCCGGATGGCTGTCAGATCGGCGATGCCGAGGAGAGCCACTCGCCCGTCTGGAGGCTCACCCTCGCCTTTCGCGCTATTCTGAGCCGCGGCTTCAAGTCCGTCTAACATCATGCGGCCTGCCAGTTGCTTTGCCCGAGTGTAGGCGGCGGGATCGCGCCCGGCAAGGCGAATTCGCGTGGGGAGCCGGCCGGCTCTGCCGGCCGCGGACTATCGCGGGAGGGTTTGGCGAGGCCGAGCGAAGCGAGCGGGGAGGTGGTGGCGGGTGGGGGGGCCGAAGGGCGGAGCGAACCCTATGTGAACTGCGGCTCAGCCCGCGCGCTCGGCTATGGCAGCTTGCTGCGCGGGGCCTGCCCGAGACGAAGCGTGGCCCAAAAGAGCGCGAACGCACCGAGGGCGGTGATTGAACTGCCGATGACAGGAATCATTGCCATGAGTGGCATTTTATCCTACATGTCCTACCTGGCAAGTTTTCCTGGTGGCGGGGCCCGAAGTCCCCGCACCGGGAGGCCGGGATAGGGTGGTCGGACCCGAAACCGGTTCCGGCCTCCGGCCGCGCCGCCTGCTGCGGAACTACCGCCGCCGTCGTTTTCGCAGGCGGCGGCCGCGCAACAGGGAAATCAGGAGCAGCCCTCCGAAGATCGCGGTCACACCCACCGACACGGCCCGCGCGCCCTCTTGCCCACGGCCTTCAAACACTACGGACAGACTGATGGCCGTGGCGCCCAAGAAACCCCAAAGCAGCTGCTGCCCCAACGCGTAGATGACGTCGACGCTGGCCTCGATCCCGCGAATGCGGACCTCGACGTCCCCGCGCGCGGCCAGGGTCAGAAAGCGGCCCAGTTCGCCGGGCAGAGCAAAGGCCGAAAGGGCCGATTCCCGAAGCGTGTCGAGCATCGCCTCGGACCATTCCTTCTTCTCGCCGAGCAGGAACCGGTCCACATAGGGCTGGATCACCGCCGACGGATCCATCTCGGGGTCGAGCGTGGTGCACACGCCGAGCAGGAGAAGCAGGGTCCGTTCCAGCAGCACCCATTCCTTGGGCACCACGAAAGCATCGGTCAGGTCACGCAGCGACACGTTCAGATCGCGCAGGTCGAGCAGGGTGGCGAGTTGGGCGCGCGGATCGATCTTCAAGTTGGACAGGGAGAAACCCTCGAAGCGCATCTGCGAACGAAAGTGCTCGTAGAAGTGTTGCACCACCCGGTCAAAGACTTCGTGGTCCGCGTGTCGAGCCAGAAAGCCCATTTCCTTGAGCGCGGCGACGATGCGACCCACGTCGCGGGTCATGGCGCCCTGGAGGAAGGTCACGATGCCCTTGCGCATGCCCTGGGACACGCGCGCGGTAGCCCCGAAGTCGAGCAGCACGATGCTGGGTCCGGCTTCGCCGGGGCCGGGCGGCCGCAGCAGCAGGTTCCCTGGATGCGGGTCTGCGTGATAAACGCCGTCGACGAATATCTGCTTGCAATAGACTTCCACGCACAGACGGGCGGCCTGCTTGCGGTCCACGCCGCGCGTGTCCAGTGTTTCGATGTCGCCCACGCGGGTGCCGGTCATCCATTCGGTGGTGAGCACACGCTCGGTCGAGAACTCGTCGATCACGCGCGGGATGACGACATCCTTGCGATTGGTGAAGTTGGCGGCAATGGCGCGAATCGCAGCGGCCTCGTGCTGGTAGTCGAGTTCGGCCAGCACCATCTCGCGGATCTCGCGGTAGATGGTGGCCCAGCCCCAGTCAGGCAGAACCCGGCGGAGCAAGGCGAAGATGCGCCGGATCACGCCGAGGTCGGTCTTCACGATGATCTCGATGCCCGGGTATTGCACCTTGACCGCCACCTTCTCGCCAGAATGCAAGCGCGCCACGTGAACCTGGCCGATCGACGCAGAAGCCACGGGGGTCCGATCGAACTGAGCGAACACCTGACCCGGCTCGCGACCACCGAGTTCCGCCACCAGCCGCGCCTCGATGTCCTCGTAGGGTCGCGGCGGCACACGATCCTGCAAGGCTTGCAATTCCTTGCGAAAGGCCTCAGGCAGCATGTTCGCCAGCACGCTGATGAGCTGCCCGACTTTGATGAACAGGCCCTGCAGTTCAACGATGGTGGCCAGGACCCGGCGGGCGTTTTGTCGATGGACCACCTGCACGAGTTCGGCGGCGGCCTCGTCGCTGCGAAAGCGCCGGCGCATACGCAACAACCAGTAGGACAGCACGACCTGCAGGGTCACACGATACGCGCGCAGCAGGCGGCGCAGAGGCCGACGGTACACGGCACTGCGACGGGCCGCCTGGGCAGAGTCCGCCGGCTCAGCCAGCGCGCCTGGGATTGCAGCCCCCGGTCGATTCTGCGGGTCTTCACCGGTCACGGCTTGCAGCATATCGCGCGTCTGCTTTCGACGCACCCGCCGAATCGCGTGGGGAGCCCGCCGGCTTTGCCCCCTGCGGGGAGGTGGCGGCGAGTGGGGGGGCCGAAGGGCGGAGCGAACCCTTCCAGGGTTCCCATATCAGCTGTCCGTGCTAGCCTGTGTCCCATGGTGGAGAATCAGGCACACCCGACCACGGCCAGCGTGAGCGACGAGGACAAAGCCGTGCACGAAGGCGAGCCAACCCGCGAGCGCGTCGATCGCGGCCTCTCCGATCTCGTCAAGCGGGCCATGTCAGCCGGGCTGGAAGTGGCCAGCCGCTCGAAGGACGACTTCGTGCGCGTGGCGACCACCGAGATGCGGGCTTGGCTCGATCGGCTTGACCTGCAGAGTGAGCTGACCAAGGCCCTGGCCAAGATGGTGGTAGAAGTGAAGGCTGAGATTCGTTTCCGCCCGCGCAACGACGGCAAGCTCGAACCCGAGGCCAAGAGCGAGATCAAGGTCAAGCCGACGCCCAAAACCTGATGGGGCGTGCTCATGCCCGCATGTAATAATCTCGCTGGCACTCAGCAGCGTCCACGCGGAGGGGTTCATGGAAAAATCTGAGGTGCTCGCGCAGATCCGCGCCATCGGTGTTATCCCGGTCCTCCGCATGTTGTCCAGTAGCGACGTGCTGGACATGGCCGAGGCTCTCCATTCCGCCGACATCGACGTCGTCGAGATACCCCTGGACATGCCCGAAGCGCTCTCCGTGATCTCCACGCTGGTAGAACGCTTTGACGACAAGGTGTTGGTCGGAGCCGGCTCGGTTCTCGACGCCGAATCAGCGTCCACCGCGATCGCGGCGGGCGCCAGCTTTGTCACCAGCCCATCGTGCGACGCGGAGGTCGTGAAGTACTGCAATGCAGCCGATGTGGCCGTCTTTCCGGGTGCGCTCACACCGACGGAAATCGTGTCTGCCTGGAAGGCCGGGGCCGATATGGTCAAAGTCTTTCCCTGCTCCGCACTGGGTGGGCCGAGCTACTTCAAAGCGCTCAAGGCCCCCCTGCCCCGCATCGATCTGCTTCCCAGCGGCGGGGTGACGCTGCAAAACGCAGCCGCTTTCATCGAGGCTGGCGCCTGCGTTCTTGGGGTGGGAAGCGATCTGATCGACCTCCCGTCGCTGCGCGAGGGGCGATTGGACCGCATCGCCGAACGCGCGCGACTCTTCATCGAGTTGGCGCGCGACGCCCGCGGTGCACGAGGTGCGGTCACGCCTCCGCCAGCGGCGGTGGGCCCGCGCTAGGTACCGGCGGCCAAAACCGGTGGCCGGTCTGCGGATCCGGCGAGGGTGCGCGCGAAGCGCGCAGGGCGGTCAGGGTGGGTGGCGTGTCCCGAAGTCCCCGAAGGGGGAACCGGATCCGGCCACCGGCCCCACACCCGGTATCAGCTTTCTCCCTTGTCCCCGCCCTCGGGCTCCTCGCGCGGCTTGCCGGCAGCGGCGCCGATGCCGTACTTCTCCAGCTTGTAGTACAGCGCGCTGGTCTTGATGCCCAGAAGCCGCGCGGTCTCGGTCTTCACCCCACCGGTCTTGTCGTAGGTGCGTTGGATGAGCTGTCGCTCCAAGTCCTCCAGAACCTCGGGCAAGGTCATCTCACCTGATGGAACCGCCAGCGATGTCTCGCTCACGCCTTCGCGCAAGAAAGCGGGCAGCGCGGCCACACCGATGCTGTCGCCGTTGGCGAACACCAGTGACTGCTCGACCGCGTTTTCCAGTTCGCGCACGTTGCCGGGCCAGTTGTATGCGGCCAGGCGTGCCAGCGCAGCGTCCTCGATGCGTCGGATGCTCGGATTGGTGCGCGGACCCAGTTTGCGAATGAAATGGTCGACCAGAGCGGGAATATCCTCGCGCCGCTCCCGCAACGGTGGCACATGGCAGGGAACCACGTGCAACCGGTAGAAGAGATCCTCGCGAAAGCGCCCTGCTTCCACCTCCTGCTTGATGTCGCGGTGGGTGGCCGAGATCAAGCGCACGTCCACGTGCACAGTTTCTTCGCCGCCCACGCGTTCGAATTCCTTCTCCTGCAGGACGCGCAGGAGCTTGAGCTGCAGGTTGGGACTCATGTCGCCCACCTCGTCGAGCAACAACGTCCCCTTGTCGGCCAGCTCGAAGCGGCCCAGCTTGCGTTTGATCGCGCCGGTGAACGCGCCCTTCTCGTGGCCGAACAATTCGGATTCGAGCAAGGTTTCGGTCAGCGAGCCGCAGTTGACCTTCACGAACGGGCCAGCCGCGCGCTTGGAACGGGTGTGCACGGCACGCGCCACCAGTTCCTTGCCGGTGCCCGATTCGCCCGAAATGTGCACCGCCACGTCAGCCGGCGCCACCTTCTCGATGGTCTCGAACAGGGCGCGCATCTGCGACGACCGGCCCACCATCTCACCCATGCCGTAAGGCTCGGCCGCGTCGGCGCGCAGGACTTCCACCTCCGCCTCGGCCCGTTGGCGCCCGAGCTTCTCACGCCGCATTTCCAGCGCTCTCTCGACCTTCAGGTGCAGCACCTCGGGCGCAAACGGCTTCTGCAGAAAATCCATGGCGCCCAGGCGCATGGCCTGCACCGCCGTCTCGACCGTGCCAAAAGCCGTCACGATGAGCGTGGGGCATGAAAGGTCGATGCGCTTGACCGCTTCCAGAACCTCCAGCCCACCGACACCCTCCATCTTGAGGTCGGTGATGACGAAATCCGCACCCTGCTTCCTGAGCGCAGCCAGACCCTCGCCGCCGGAGGCCGCGGTCACCGCTTCGTGACCCATGCGCCGGACCGTGGTCGCCATGCCCTCCCGCATGGTCTCGTTGTCGTCGATGATGAGAACCCGCGCCATGGCAGAACCATACTACGCGGCCGGCCCACTGCGAGTCGCGAAACGGAAGCGGGCGCCGCCCTCCGGGCCGCGGTCCACCGTCGCCTCACCACCATGGTCGCGCGCGATCTCGCGCACGAAGGCTAGGCCCAGCCCGGTGCCCTTCTCGCGCGTCGTGAAGAAGGGGGTGAAGACCTTGTCCGCCAACTCCGCGGCGACGCCAGGACCACTATCGCGGACCTCCCACTGGATCGCGACTTCAACCTGGCGCGCAGCCACCACCACCTGGCCGGATGGCCCCGCGGCAACCAAGCCGTTCTTGACCAGATTGATGAGGGCGCGGCGAAGCTGGCCTCGATCACCGTAGGCCACCATACCAGGCGGCGCCTCGGCACGCAGCACCGGCCCCGAGCCTGCGGGCCGACAGATCTCGCACACCTCGTCGAGTAGAGCAGCGACCGGCACCGATTCCATAACCGGCGGCGGCCGACGGGCGAACTCCAGAAAGTCGGACACCACGTTCTTGAGGTAACCGATCTCGCGCTCCACCCGCTCCACCTCGGCCATGCGTTCGGGCTGCTGCGCCAGACCCTCACGCAGCAGTCCTGCATAGAGTTCCAAGCCACCCAAAGGGTTGCGCACCTCGTGCGCAATTCCCGCCAGCATCATCTGCATGCGCTCGTCGCGCGCCTGCAGCGCAGCCCGCATTTCGTCCAGGCGAGCCGCCAGATAGCCGATCTCGTCGCGGGTCTCGACCGCCACCGGGCAGGCCAAGTCGCCACGCCCGATGCCTTCCGCTGCCCGCGCCAGGCGCGCCAGTGGCCCGGTCATCCGGCGGGAAAGCCACCCCGCCAGCGCAGCGATGAGGACCATGCACAGGGCGCCGCCCGCCACAAGCCAGCGACGAAACGCGACCAACTGGACAAAGTACTGCGCACTGCCCTCCACCACCGCGAACCCCGCAGGTTCCGCCCCGCCCACACGGGCGTAACCACGCTGGTAGGGCCGGCCATCGCGTCCCCAGAACAAGGGCGAACCCGCCAGCGCGCCAGCCGCCGCCCGTTCGATCTCGGGCTGGTCGGCGCCAATCTCGTAGGCGCGCGCGCCCAGGGCCACCATCCCCTCGGTATCGCCTCGCCCGGTCAGATCGCGGGCAACCAGCAGAACCCGCCGAACACCCAGCCGCTGCCGCGCCAGTTCGATGCGCCGGGTGAGATTGGCGTAGGTGTTGGATTGCTCGTCGCCGACCCCGATGGACGCCAACTGCTCGGGCAAGATCTGCATGGCAATGGCGGCCGCCGCGGTCGCGAGGCGTTGGCCCAATTCATCCTCGAGCGCCCGTCTCGCCACCGCGTGGGCCAGCACGCCGAACAGGATTAGGACAACCAACGCAGGCAACAACGCGGCCACCAACACCTTGGCGAGCAGTCTTGCTTTCGGCGGTCGCGACAGCATCCCAGGGCCAGTGTAGCAACCGCAGGCCGCAACTGTCCGGATGAAGTGCGCCGCCGGCGAAGCCGGCGGGCTCCCCACGCGACTGATATGGGAACCCTGACAGGGTTCGCTTCGCCCTTCGGCCCCCCACCCGCCACCTCCTCCCCGCTCGCTTCGCTCGGCCTCGCCATGCCCTCCCACGATGGTGCGCCGCCGGCGGAGCCGGCGGGCTCCCCACGCGACTAGGCCACCGGCGGCGGCGGACTGGCCGGCGGCTCCTGCGGCTGCTCGCTGCGCAACATCACTCGAATCTCGGAGCAAATCGCGTCGAAGACCAGGGTCTCGATGCGGCTGCGTCCCTCCTTGCCGATCTCGTCGAAGGTCGCAGCCATACGCACGCTGCCCTGCAAGGGGACATTGGCAACCACACGGCAACGGCCTGCGATGGGTTGAATGTCGCGGCCGAGCTTCAGACGGAAAGGAGCCAGCGTCCCCACCGACGGAGCTTCCCCGACCAGCGCGGACAGGCCGGTCACGCTGATGTCCTGCGTGAGCGACGAGGCCTTGCCACTGCGCAGGTCGAACTCCACGGGCACAGCACGCGCCACCCGCACCGCCTGGCGAGCGCCGACGTTGGCGCGGATCTCAAGCCGCTGCGCCAAGACCAAAATCGAGCCCAGATCCGCACGGGCCTGCATGTAGGCGGGCAGCGCGTCCACGTCCAAGGTCCCGCTCTTGAACTTCTCGTGCCACGAACAGAATTGGGAAAGCCAGTAGGTGAGCCTCGTCGCGACCATCGACTTCCTTCCTTGCAGCGCCCGGCAGGGGGCCGCTCATACTACTCGGCACATCGGCGACAGTCCTTGAGGTTCGCCAGAAAATGGATGCTGCGAGTTACGCGCCGAAGCTCCCGGCCTCTGAGGCGCGATCAGCGCTTCGAGAACTGGAAGCGCGCGCGCGCCCCACGCTGACCGTACTTCTTCCGCTCTTTGGCGCGGGCATCCCGGGTGAGATAACCCGCCTTCTTGAGCGCCCCGCGCAGTTCGCCGTTGTACTTGATCAGCGCACGCGAAAGCGCGTGACGAATGGCGTCGGCCTGGCCCGAGAGCCCGCCGCCGCGCACGGTGCAAAAAATGTCAAAAGTGCCCGACGTTTCGGTCAGCTCCAATGGCTGACGAAAGACCATGCGCGAGGTTTCGCGGCCGAAGTAGTCTTCCAGGCTGCGCTGGTTGATTGCGATCTTGCCGGCCCCCGGCTGGAGCCACAAGCGCGCCACCGCCTCCTTGCGACGGCCAGTGGCGTAGAAACTCTTTTGCGAATCAATCATGCGGGCGACTCCGGGGACTTAAGAAAGCGCGAGCGGCTTGCACTGCTGCGCCTGATGCGGGTGCTCGGCGCCCGCGTAGACCTTGAGCTTCTTGTAGATACGGCGACCAAGCGGCCCCTTGGGCAGCATGCCCCAGACCGCGCGCTTGACCAACTCGGTGGGGTGGCGGGCAAGCATTCCCTCAGCGGTAAGCGTGCGCAAGCCGCCCGGGAACAGCGAGTGGTCGCGGTACAGCTTGTCCGTCCACTTCTTGCCCGACAGGCGGACCTTGTCAGCGTTGATGACGACCACGAAGTCGCCGGCGTCAACATGGGTGGTGAAGGATGCCTTGGTCTTGCCGCGCAGAACCGACGCGATCTTGGTCGCAGCCCGACCCAGGGTCTTGCCCCCGACGTCGGCGACAAACCAGGCGCGCGCAAGCGGCTCCTTGGCCATGACGGTCTTGTGGTGGATGGGCGCTGCTAGAGACACGGGGCGCTCCTAATACTTCAGCGAGAGGGGAAAGTCAAACCCAACCGACGAGGACAAGTGCCCAGTCGGGATTAGACGATGCCTTATAGCGGCTGACCCACGAGCGGTCAACACAACTCCTGACGCGCCAACCCAATGCTGACCGACTTGCACCAAGGCGGCAACGCGGGTACACCAGCCCCAACCTGAACCTGCCGGATTTGCTGTCCCTAGTGCGTGTGCCGCTCGGAGTGGCGTTCGTGCCACTGGCCGGAAAGCCCATCGCTGCGCTCGCCGTGCTGGCCCTCGCCGGAGTCAGCGACATGCTGGACGGCTGGTTCGCCCGCCGCAAACCGCAGCAGAGGGGCCGGGGCGATTGGCTCGATCCGGTGTGCGACAAGTTCTTCATCATCGCGGTCATGGCGGGGCTGTATCTGTGCCAGCATCCTCCGCTGACGACGCTCTTGCCCATCCTGACCCGCGAAGCGGCCATTCTGGTTCTCTTTCTCATCCACCGGCTGGTCCCGTCGCTGCGCAGGATCCCCTACGACTACCGAGCCCACGCCCTGGGCAAGGCCACGACAGCGGCTCAGTTTCTGGCCGCCGCTGCCCTGCTCTTTGCACACCCTGCAGCCAGCACCATGGCCGCGCTTTGCGCCCTCCTCGGTCTGCTGTGCGCCGGGGTCTATGTCGGGCGAGGCCGCGCCCTGGCGCACCGATCGCGCACCGATGTTTGCGAATGACCCGTCGGCCCGTCAGCTTTCTTCTCGGTGAGCGGAGGTCGCTGACAGTGTCCGAGGCACGTCCTGCCGACGCGGTTTCGCTGCTCAACCACGCGCGACAGGTGGCGCGCGAGTCCGAGTTTCTCAGTGCAGGACCCGACGAACGTGCCCTGACGCCGGAGGCACAAGTGGCTTTCCTGCGCCGGCTGCAAACCAGCGACGCGGGCTTCGTGCTCAAAGGTACGATCGACGGCCGCCTCGTGGCGGTCCTGTCCGTGGTGCGGCCCACCCAGCCCCGCCTGCGCCACCGTGCCGAGTTCGGACTCACGGTTCGGGCTGCCCATTGGGGCCATGGAATCGGCCGCCGCATGGGTGAAGTGGCCATCGCCGTCGCCGCGGAACGCGGCGTGCGCAAGTTGAACCTGCGCGTGCGCGCGGACAATCGCCGCGCCATCAGGCTCTACCAGGCTCTGGGATTCTCCCGGGAGGGAATCTCGCCGCGCGCTCTCCGCGTCCGCGGCCGCTTCTTTGCCGAAATCATGATGGGCCTGTGCCTGCCCTTCACAGGAGCTTGAGTTGACCTATGGCCTGCATGCGGTTGTCGGCCAGTGAGCCGAGGTATTCCAAAACCTGCGGGTGGGTCATGATCAGCTCGTTGAAATCGGCGCGCGGGAGCTGAAGCACGAAGCTCTTTTCCAGGGTGACCACGGTGGCCGTCGCCGGGCTGCCTGCAATCAGGGACATCTCGCCGAAAACGTCGCCCGCCTGAAGGTGAGCGAGCGGCGCGCGGTCGGTAACCGCGGCGGCCTCGCCGGCCAGCAGGAGGAAGAGCCCGGTTGCTTTCTTGCCCTGCTCGACCAGGCGCACGTTCCTATCCACCTCCAGGAAGCGAAACTTCGCCGTCAAGGCCACGCGTTCCATATCGGAGAATGGCGCGAAGAGCGGGCTGGTATGGGCCAGGGTTGCGATGAGCCGTTCGCGCAGAAAACGCAAGAGGACCTTGAGAAGCTCGGGTGATCCGGAAATGAGGTCGCGCACTAGCGCGCGATCGAGAGCCAACACCTGACTCGGCTTCGTCGCGCGCGTGGTGGCGGTGCGCGGCTGATGGGCCAGCAGAGCGATCTCGCCGAAGATATCGCCCTCCTGCAAACGCGCCACCTCCAGCGGCACCAAGACCGCGATCTCGCCCGATGCCACGACATACAGGACATCGCCCGCATCACCCATGTCGAACAGGATCTCGCCTGCTTCAAGCTGGATGAGCTGCACGCGTTCGATGGCGGCGCAGAGCTGCCCTTCGGTAAGAACCGAGAAGAACGGCGTCTTGGGCAAAACCGCTCGCGCCACCGTGCGTGGCCCGCGGGGCTTGGCCGGGCCCGCCGCCTGCTTGCTCTCCCGACGCAGAGAAGCCGGCTCGCCGAAATCAATGGGAATCTCAAGCGCCGCGCCGTCGCCCACGGCCGGTATGACGTCAGACTGCCGCGCCCCGGGCAACATGGCCGCCAGGGTGAGCTCCTGCAGCAGAGCGGCGGGGGGCTCGCTCGCAGGCGAATCGGCCACCAGCGGAGAGAGCCGCGGAGGCGACGCTTCCTCTGCAGCGACCGACGGGCGCGCGGGACGTCGAGCCGCCGTGCCCCCACCGCGAACATGCGTGGCCGGGGCCCAGGCCAGCGTCGCAGGCTGCTGGTCTGCCGCTGGAACGGGCGCCGCAACCGCTGCACCAGGCAGGGCGTCGCCGCGTGAAGCATGGAAGGCGGCCAGCACCTGCTGGGTCTTGGTGTGGTTGGGATCGATCTCGAGGATGATCTTGCAAACCGCGATGGCCTTCAGGAGCAGGTCGCTCTTCGCGTAGATGTCGACGGCGCGGGAGAGTGCCTTGATGGCCTCGGCTCTGTGGCCCAGCTTGCGCAAACATTCGCCCAGCTTGAGCGGCCACAGTCCGTCGCGCTCGTGTTGTTCCAGCGTGGCGTACAGGCTGGCAGCCTTCTTCCAGTTGGCGTTGGCGGCGGCAGCGAGCGCCTCGTCTTTCAGTTTGCGAAGATCAGCCATTGCGGGAAGGCCCTTGCCGTCGTCAGGCCAGTGTTTCCCGACTGCCCGCCTCCGTCAACTTCAGTCGCGTGGGGAGCCCGCCGGCTTTGCCGGCGGCGCACCATCGCGGGAGGGGTTGGCGAGGCCGAGCGTCAGCGAGCGGGGTGGGTGCAGGGCGTGAAGGGGCCGAAGGGCGGAGCGAACCCTCCCAGGGTTCCTATGTCAGAAAACCACTCCGATCCCGAGCGCGGCAAGCTGGCGGGAAGCAGCCGCAGCCCAGCCCCGGTTGGCCAGGGGACTGGCTGGGCTCGGGTGCAGGATGCTGCCCACCATGAGGTCGAAGCCGGAGAGGGCCGCCTGGGCTCGCTTGAAAGCAAAGCTCCCCACTCCTACCACGTGACTGGGCTGCATGGCTTCGACCAATCGCCGCAGGGCCCCGTCGCAGGCAGCAAAAAGCGGGGCCTGCTCGGCAGCGGGCAGCTTGTCCGGCGTGAAATTGCGGCCGCTCGCCTCGAAGAACGCCAGCGGGCAGTAGTTCGCCACGAAGAACGTCGCGAAGAATCTGTCCGGCGTGCCAAAACGATCGCGCGCCCAACCCCACAAACGGCTGCCGCTGACCTCGCTGCGCGGACACTCGAAGCCCAAAACCGGACGTTTGGGGTGCATGCGATTGGGCTTGCCGACCGGCCCTTGCAAGCCCAGCCAGTCGCGCACCATCGTCACATCGCCGAAAGGTATCCCGGTCTGCGCCATGCCAAAGGGACCTGGATTCATGCCGACCAGCACCACCGGCCGAGGCGGTTGACCGTAGCGCCGCAGATACGCCTCGTGCGGAACCGCCGCGTAGTCAAGCGGCAGGTACACGTGACTGACCGGCGCGGCGAAGCGCAAGCGGGCCACCTGGCGCGCCAGCTCGCGGCTGATCGAAATGAGTGGAGTGGTCGTCACCGAGGGTGACACTGTAACCGATAGCCTCCGCGCCCGCGCACCCGATGACCCGGTTGCGCTACTGCATTAGACGACACCATCTTGTGGGACGTGGTGCCTGACCGCAGAAATCGGTAGTGGGCACCTCGCAGACCCTTCCCTCGACTGGCGGCGTGTGGTTAATATTCCTTTTGCTATGACGCGCTCCAGCCTCAGAATCCGAACGGTGTGCCTCGGCGTGATCGCGACGCTGGCCTTTGCCACTGCTGTCCCTGCCTGGGCAGAAGAACCATCCTCTGAGTATGTGGACCCGACCATCGTCAACGACGAGCAACCCGAGGGGGTCAAGAATCTTGGCGCCGAGCAGGTCGTGACGAAGAAGCAGCGAGAGTGGGATACGCCTCCCGTGTACACCAAGTGGTGGTTCTGGGCCACGTCCGTGGTGGTGACCGCAGCGGTGGTCTTCCTGGCCATCACGCCGCTGACCCGCTCGGCCCGAGGCTGCACCACGACCGGCAAGAACCTCATTCCGCTGAACTGCTTCGGAGACGGGAGGCCGGCGCAATGACCGCCCTGCAGCGCTTGGCCTGCCTCATCGGCCTGGCAGCACCGCTGGCCCTGTCCACCAGCGGCTGCAGCGATCCGTACACCTACTTCAACGTCGACGTTAGCCTCCAGCAATCGGGCACGAACTTCGTCAACAACAACACCCAGCGCCAGATCGCCGCCTGCATCGTGTATGTCCTTGCTGACGGCAAGCAGATCGAGGCTGGCCAGGATCTGAATACGATACAAGGCCCCGCCGCGTGCAAGGCCCCTGATACTGCGGCCAATAGCCCCACCGGTGATATAGGAACCATGGACTACAGCACGATAAGGAGCAGCGGCACGATTGAGTTCGTCGTCAACATGGAGGACACGACTGGTGCGATCATAGTTCAAGGTTCGGCCCAGGGTGGTGTCAAGCCGTCGCAGATTATCCAGTTGGAGCTTGTGGGTGAGCCGTGCGGGGGGACCGGCTCGGCATGTCCGGTAGATACCAGCACTCTCAAGTGACCTGAACGATAGTTCAGGTACGCTTGCGGTGTGTCCTCGCCGCTGCACGAAAAGGCGCGCCGGCAGATCGCGCACGAACTGGACGCGATCGGCCGACTGGGCCTGGCGGGTTATTTTCTGGCGGTGTGGGACATCGTGCGCTTCGCGCGTTCGCGCCGGAGCGAGGCGGGGGTCCCTGACAGCGAGCCACGCACGCACCATCTCGCAACCATCGCCAGCGCTATGCTTAATCTGCCGCGCCCCCTTGTCATCGAAGGCCGCGTGCAGAACCGCGACCACGTCGTCACCCTGAAGCCGGATCGCTTTTTCGGCCCTGCCGGGAGGCCCGCTCGACGACGGCTGGCCGCGCGACTTTCACTGACCGACGTAGACAATCTCCATCACGCAGTCGCGTCGGTCACAGCGAAAATCCAGACGCAGCCGTCGACCTTCGTCGTCGACCAGGAACCAGGGCTCGGCCGGGCACGCACCGGATCGACCGCCCGGCTCGCGCGGGCAGAAGCCCATCTCGTACTTGATGCAGAGGCGGGCGGTCATCACCTTGCGGCCGCGCATGTCGAGGCCGCTCTCGGCCGCCGGTTCGATGCGTTCCACGCCGTGGCGCCGATAGAAAGCGGCCGCCTTCTGGTTGAGCACGTTGCCCAGAAACGATAGTTCCTGCTCCGAAAAATACGCGTGGTTGGGCGCGTGCGCGACCGTGCGCACTGGTCGCAGGCGGGCGCGCTGCCGGCGCAGATCTTCGACCAGACCACGGCGCAAGCCGTTGAGCGCGGCCAACGGCAGATGCGGCATGTGAAGCAGGTCGATGTCCACACCCGACGCACGGAACTCGCTTGCTCCCAGCTTGCCGAGCTGTCGTTCGAGCACCGCGCGCGCCTGCACGGGCTTGTCCGCCCACACCTGCGCGCAGTCGATTTCGTGGCTGGCCGACACTCCGTCCTCGTCGGTGGCCTCCAGGCGAAATCCCGCTGCGCTTCCTGCCAGCCACAGATGCACGGCGATCCGGCGCTGGTTCTTGCTGCGCAAGACCTGATTGACGAAGGCGTGGTCGTGATTGCGAAACACACGCAGGCCACGCTCGATGCCGCCCAATTTTTCGGGAAAGACGGCCGCCCCGTCGATCTGGTTGACTACGGTGCCGTGCAATTCCCGGTCGCGGCCAAAGAAACTGATGCCATCGCCACTGTGTAAAGGCGCCACCGCTTCGAGGGCGAACGAATCGCGGCGCACGCTGACCACGCGCCCCAGCGGCTCGCCCACGTGCTTGGGCGAATCCGGCGACGCCACGGGAGCGCCGCGGCCGTGCAAGAAGTACGTTGTGTAGCCGCGATTGAAGGTCTTGTCCGGATCGGGCACGAACCCCAGGGTGGTCTTGCCCGACGACGCGCGCTGGCCCCCAACCTCCGCCAGCAGGGCGTCCAGCTTCTGCCGGTAGTGTCCCACCACATTCATCACGTAGGCCTTGTTCTTCAGGCGTCCCTCTATCTTGAAGGAGGTGACACCGGCCTCGATCAGCGCGCGCAGATGGTCGGTCAGGTTCAGATCGCACAGCGAGAGCAGGTGTTTGTCATGCACCAGCGTCGCGCCGGCGGCATCTTGCAAGGAATACAGGCGGCGACAGGGCTGGGCGCACTGGCCGCGATTTCCGCTGCGGCCACCGAGCGCGTAGCTCAAGCTGCACTGCCCGCTCATGCTCACGCACAAGGCGCCGTGGATGAAGACCTCCAGCTCGATCCCGGTGGCGGCTCGGATGGTGCGAATCTGATTGATATCCAACTCGCGGGCCAGGATGGCGCGCGAGAAGCCGACCGTCTCCAGAAAGGCCACCCGCTCGGCAGTGTGGTTGTGCATCTGCGTGCTCGCGATGAGCGGCAGGGGCGGCAGATCGCATTCCAGCAGGCCGACGTCCTGAATGATAAGCGCGTCCACGCCGGCCTGATGAAGCTGCCGACACAGGCGCTCGGCCTCGGCCAGCTCGTCGTCGCGCAGAAGGGTATTGACCGTCGCATACACGCGCGCCCACACCCGGTGCGCGTACGCGGCCAGTTTCTCGATGTCCGCCATGCTGTTGCCCGCTGCCTCGCGCGCGCCAAAACGCGGCCCACCCACGTACACCGCATCGGCGCCGCAATCGATGGCCGCCTGACCGCATTCCAGATCCTTGGCAGGCGCGAGAAGTTCGAGAGCAGGCATGGGCGGCAGGTCGGCGTTCCCCGGGCGAGAAACCGTGATTTCAATGCGTCCATTCTGCGCAGGACGGACCGCCGTCGCCAGTGCTCTTGTCAGCGGGTGCCGACCGATTGTCGGCTCGCGAGCTGCTTGGGCGGCTGGCGGCGCACGGTGACGTCGAATACGTTGCCCTTCTGCGGGCACCAAGCCAGGCTGGAAAGACTGCTGTGCCGAGGCTTGGCCAAAGCGGGCGTGTCCCGCGCCGTCTTCTTCATCTCGTGCAGAGCCTCGAAGGGGATCTCATTGTGCATGGTCGGGTTCCACAGCAAGAAGCCGTCGGCGCCGGCGCGTTCGGTCGCGCGCAACTCGCTGCTCACGAAGTCGGGCCCCCAGAAGTCCTCGATGCTGTTGGCGTAGGCCTGCAGGTACGGTCGCAGCACGATCCCGGGCGCCTTGGCACGCGCGCGCCGCAGGCCACACTCGATGACGTAGACCACTTCCGGAGTGACCCGCTGATTGCGAAAATACGTGCCCATTCCGTTGGCGTACATCATGGGCGAGACAGCCTCGACGTATTTCGCGATGGTCTCGATGGTCTGGCCGAGGGTGCGCGGATCGCCGTCAACCAGCGTGGTCAAGCCATACAGGTCCGCCGAGATGGGGATACCGAGCGCGCGATCAGCCCTTTCCAGGAAGCCAGCGATGACGCTGGAGCGGTCCACGTTACGCTGGCCCTGGTGCAGCCATGTGGCCAGCGTGCCCGCGTGTCCCTTGGGAAAGCGCACGTAATCGAACTGGACCTCGTCGAAACCGAAGCCCTGCAATTCGAGCGCGATGTCGATGAGATAGTCCTGCACTTCCGGGGAATAGGCGTCTAGCCATTTGGCGCCGGCCGAGAACAACCGCTGCGCCCGGCGCCCCGAGCGCACCGCCAGGTCGGGTCGGGCCAAGGGCAGACGACTGTCCTTGAACGAGACCACGCGGCCGATGACATAGATCCCTTGCTGGTGAAAGGCGCGCACCATGGCCGCGGGATCCTGGATGAGGACATAGCGTTGCTTTTCGCCCAGCGGGATGCGGGTCGGGTAGGTCAGGTTGCCGTTGTCATCCTTCATGTCGATGACGACTGCGTTGAGGTGCGCCTTGGCGACCGAGGCCGCCGTGCGCTCGGCGCCCTTGCTGAAGAGGTACATGGGCGTGATGTACAGACCGCGCGCTTTCCGGCCTGCCTCGCTCATGGGGTCGTCGAGGCCGTGGTCGGGATAGGTCTTCGCGGTGTACGGCTGCAGCTTGCTGTTGAAGGTCTTGTTCACACAGCCGGGCAAGTCGCTCCGCTCGCTGCAGCCAGTGTCGGCGTAGTGGATGCGACTCGCCGCCTGCGCGGACCGGCTAGCAAGCCCAGCGCTGGCGATCACCGTGGCCACGACGACGACGAGCAACGAGCATCCAGATTTTTTCGGGAACGTGAGGCAGAACGCGCTCATGAAGACCTCGTGGCGGGCTCCGCGTTTGTGGATTTAAAAGTTGTAAGCTATCTATCTTCACAATTATGGCACGAAACCCGCCGTGACGGAAGGCCAAAGATGCCGAAATGCGCCATCTACCGTCGGGAAAGCGCGCGACGCGGTGGTCCATCGTTGCCGCTCCTAGCGGTGGCTGTCGAAACCGCGCCCTTGACAATGCACTTCGGCATACAATGCCAGGATCGCAACCGCCTGCCGCCTGGCCATCTCGCCCGACGGCAGCGCCCTGTACTCCGGCGCCGAGGACGGCTCGATCTTCATGTGGTCGTTGCCGCGGTAGGCGACCTGCGGTCGTCACGGACACCTTCGAGCGGACTGGCTCAGATCGCTGTAGACTCCGGGGCGTGTGTGCGGAGGGCCATCCCCAGACCTATGGCGATCGCTTTCGCGTCGAGGGCGAAGCGATCGAGGGCGGCATGGGCCTGGTCTATCGGGCCAAGGATCTGAAGACCGGCGAGCATGTCGCGCTGAAGGTGGTGGCTGAGCCGCAGGGTACGCAATCCCTGCGTTTCCAACAGGAGGCGATGGTGCTGGCCGACATCGCCCATCCGGCTATCGTGCGCTACCTGGCCCACGGTTCCACTGCCCGGGGTGAGCAGTACATGGCGATGGAGTGGCTCGACGGCGAGACACTCGAGGACCGACTGGCACGCGGGCCGTTGCGCATCTCCGAGACCCTGCAACTCGGTCGCCGCGTGGCCGAGGCCCTGGCCGTGGCGCACAAGCACGGCGTCGTCCACCGCGACATCAAGCCAGCCAACGTCTTTCTGCCTGCTGGCGATCCAGCCCAAGCCAAGGTGCTGGATTTCGGCATCGCGCGCCGGCTTTTCGATCCGCACCAGAGCCTGCGCATCACCAGCGCCAACGCCGCCCTGGGCACGCCGCTCTACATGGCGCCCGAGCAGGCGCGCGGGGCCAGCAACGTCAACGGACGCGCTGACATCTTTGCCCTGGGCTGCGTGCTCTTTGAATGCCTCACCGGCCAGCCGCCCTTTGCCGGCGAATCGCCTACCGCGGTCATGGCCAAGATCTGCCTCGACGATTCGGTGGATCTGGCCCGCCAGCGGCCGGAAACCCCGCCCGATCTGGTCGCGATGATCGCGCACATGCTGGCCAAGGATCCAGCAGAACGTCCGGCAAAGGCCGACGAGATCGCGCGCGCGCTCGGTGCCATTGCGGGACAGTTCATCGGCCGCGACACTGCCAGCGATCTGGCAGCAGTCTACCAGGCCCGCACGCCGACCCCGTCGCTGGTCACCACCGGCGAGCAGCGGATCCTGGCGGCCATCCTGGTTTCGCGACCACGCTCCGGCGCAATCACGCGTGCCGCGCACGATCCGGGCCGGACCGCTGACCTGGCCGGAATTCTGTCCGAGCGACTCGCCGATCCCCAGCTCAGCGAAGCCGGCCTCGGCGATCTGCAGAGCGCCATCGCGCCCCATGGCGCGCGCGTCGAGCGGCTGGGCGGCGGCTCGCTTGTCGTTGCCCTGACCGGCGAGCAGGGCACGCCGCTCGACCAGGCCACCCAGGCCGCGCGCTGTGCCCTGCGCCTGAAGGCTGCACTGCCTGACGCCAGCCTGGGCATCAGCACCAGCCGCGCCGACATGGCCGGCAAGCTTTCCTTGGGCGACGTCATCGACCAGGCCGGCCACCTGCTCGCCTTCACCCCGGCCGGCACCATCCACATCGACCCGCCCACCGCCCATCTGCTCGAAACCCGCTTCGAGATCCAGACTCTCCCTGACGGCGTTTCGCGCCTGCTGTTCGAAAAGGGAATTCGCGAAGCCCCGCGCACCCTGATGGGCAAGACCGTCCCATGCTTCGGCCGGGATCGCGAGGTCGACCTGCTGGAAGCCCTGTGGGATGAAGCGTGCGACGAGCCTGCGGCGCGCGCGATGCTGATGACCTCGACCGCTGGCGGGGGCAAGTCTCGCGTGCGCCACGAGTTCTGCGACCGCATCCAGCGCCACGGCCAGCCCTTTACGCTTCTGGTTGGCCGAGGCGATCCCATGCGCGACGCCGCACCTTTCGCTTTACTGGGCCCTGCTCTGCTTGCAGCAGCGGGCATCACCGGCGGCGAGCCCGAGCCCGTGCAGCGCAAGCGCTTGACCGCGCACGCCTCGCGCTTCTTGCCGGCCAAGGACGCCCTGCGAATCGCGGCGTTCCTCGGTGAGATGGCCAACCTGCCCTTCCCCGACGAGGATCTGCTGCCCTTGCGTGCGGCCCGGCAGGACCCGCGCTTGATGGCCGACCAAATGCTCATGTCCTGGCTCGATTGGCTGGAGGCCGAGTGCAATCACCATCCGGTCTTGTTGGTGCTGGAAGACCTGCACTGGGGCGACACGCCCACCGTGAACTTCGTGGACGCGGCCCTGCGCGTACACAACGAAAAGCCGTTCATGGTGCTGGCCCTGGCGCGACCCGAGGTGGACCGGCGCTTTCCGGGAGTGTGGAAAGAGCGCACCCCGCAAAGGATCAACCTGGCGCCGCTGTCGCCTCGAACAAGTCAACGCATGATCGAGCATGTGGTGGGCAAGATTCCCGAGGAGAGCAGCCGCTGGATCGTGGATCGCGCGCAGGGCAATCCGTTCTACCTGGAAGAATTGCTGCGCGTGGTGGCCGAAGGAGGCAAGGTCGGCGACGACAGCAACCTGCCCGACACGGTGCTGGGCATGGTGCAGGCGCGTTTCGACATC
>Ga0181530_10000617_pt1 | contig 45751 bp, 32 predicted proteins | sample PEATcosm2014_Bin_42_FD_119769 | JGI IMG/M metagenome (GOLD analysis project Ga0181530, IMG submission 119769) | Peatland microbial communities from MTU Mesocosm Facility, Houghton, MI, USA - PEATcosm2014_Bin10_60_metaG | ecosystem: Environmental > Terrestrial > Soil > Wetlands > Peat | place...
ACAAACCCTCTGGATGACTTGGTCGGCGGCAAAGTTTAACAATTCTCGTCCTCGCGTCCTAAAGACTAAAGCCCGAAACAGCTCCCAACAAACGCCCGAGACATTCGAAACTATTAGTGCGCGGCGGCGGCCGAGGTCCCCGCTCCTGCAGCTGTTTTCGATCTGATTGGCTCGCACTGTTCGATAAGTGCCCTGCCCTGCCGTTGGTCCACCATTCTACCGGGGGTTCAAGGTTGTGCCTTCGGCCTCCACCTCGCTCCCCTCTGCTTCCCCCTCGTTGCTGTTCCAGCTGCCTCGGCGCTCCGGTTCGCTGTGACCTCCCCGGTGGTGACCATCGGTCAACGGGCGAGTAGCCGATAACTAGCGCATCCTGCGCAGACGGACGCGAACCCCGCGACACATGTTATGCGTCGCTATGAAGCAAAGATCTCCTACACCCTCCTCGAAGAGGGTCCCGTCTGCACCCTCTCCAACCCGTCCAAGGTTGTCGAATACATGAAGGACGCCTTCGACGAACTCCCATTGTCCGAACAGTTCTGGTGCATTCTGCTGGATAGGCGGAATCATCCTATGGCCCGGCACCGTATCAGCATCGGTACGGCCACGGCGACGTTGGCCCACCCCCGGGAGGTGTTCCGCATCGCTGTCTTGGCTTCCGCATCGTCTTGCATACTGACGTACAACCACCCTTCGGGAGACCCATCCCCCAGCGCGGCCGACATAGCCCTCACCCGGCAGATGAGGGAGGCGGGAGCCATCATCGACATTCCCGTCATGGACCACGTCGTCATCGGAAACCCCACCGACGACCCGCTGGGGCGCGGGTACTATTCCTTCCGGGAGGCGGGGCTCCTCTAAAGGGCCACCTCGATGAGGGCCTGGGTCATCGGGGCCCGGGCCGCCTTCAGCCTAAAACCGTGCCACATCGTGGCACACCCCACTCCTCTGGATAGAGGGAATGGAGGAAGGCAATAATTTCATAAATGCCTAATTACCAACGAGGGCACAAAATTGTGGATCTTGGGGTCGCGGGTTCGAGTCCCGTTGGCCGCCCCATTTCTTTTAAATCCGACTCCTAGAGTGGAGTTACCGGTTTGGGGATGAAGCGTGGTGACGGATGGTTACCCACCGAACTCCGACTCAGGTTGGTATCCTGTTTGGCACATGGAGCTTGACTCCCCGACAGGGAAATCTGGTCCAGTTCCTGTGGGTTCAATCTCTCCTCAGAAACGAAACGGACAGATCGTCGGATACTCCGTCTATCTCGGAGTCGATGGAGAGGGTCGAAGACAACGACGGTTCTTCCGTGGCCTGAAAGACGGGGAGAGGTTTTGGGACGAACGGAACAAGACACCCCTCCCCGTCGGAGAACTGTGGGATCGGAGAACGGAAATCCTCTACAATCTTGAACGACTACGACCCATGAAAACATCCCTGACGGACGTGGTGACCTACTTCCTCACCCACGGAGTCAGAAGTCGGGATGTGAAACTCTCCGAAGTGGTGGAGGAGTTCGGCTCGGCGCGCCGAAGCACAAGCAAGCCTAGCACAAGGAACGCCGGCAGGTTCGCGGCAAGGTGGGCAAGGCCACCGTGAACGAATGGTGCCGTGATGACCCCGGTAAGTCCGCCCCCTGATCGTGGGATGATGGCGAGCTGCGTTGCAGTCCTTGGCAAGAGCGTCCCGATCATTGTGCCGATGATCATCGCCGCTGCCGGCGACGAAAGGCAATACGATGGCGGCGTGGTAAAAAGCCGGGCGAGAAAGCCAAGGACTCCATCCATGATGCCTAGTTAGGGAATCCCGGCCGGGTGCGCAACCCGAAGGGCCGGCCGTCCTGCGGGCTGCCTTATCTGGCGGGCCCCGATGGGGCGGAACAAAGGATCCCCCAAGGCCTTGGTCAGCCAGCCACGGCCGAACGGCGGTTGCCGGGCTCCCAAACACGGGAAAGGGCGCGCCGGACTTTCTTCAGGAGGCGGTTTCCCCACGTTCCCCTTCCGCCCGTCACGGTGCCCGTGAACTCAGCCTCCAAGCGCCAAAAATCCTCCCAGTCCTTTCTGCCTATCTTCACGCCCAACTCCCTCCCTATCTTTTCGACCAACGACTTCGTACCGCCTTTCGCAAGCTGGACGTTGAGGTCGCGCATGCCCCTGATCTCATTCAGCAGGTAATACGCGCTCCTGATGAACAATACATTCACCCGGATATCACCCTTCCACGCCCATTCATTATCAATAAACACGCATCTTCCGTTTTCCACGAACGAGTTCGCCCATATACAATCAACATACCTGCCATCCACGACCAGCTCGCCCGAATTCATGACGGCCATCGACCGGATCTTCTCCATCCAAAGCCCGCATGGCTCGAAGAGCTCGCTAAACGCGATCTCTTTCCTCTTCGCCTTTTTCAGCACCCTCATCTGTATCGAATCCGACCCCAGCCACCGCTCTTTATACCCTCTCAAGGTAACTGCCCTGCCGCTGGAGGCACCGGAGTCCAAGCAACGCTTTTCTGCCCATACGCTTCCGTCCTTGTGTTCCGCAATCCTCGTCACGGTCTGGAATTCCTTTTTCCGGTGGTCGCTGAATAGGATTCCCAGGGCGTCAAATGCCACTCTCGCACTGTCTGCCTTGCCCGCAACAACGAGGAACGAGTTCGAAAAAAAGTGCAGCATGCCATTTTTGGCCAGCTCCATTAGGACTAGCCTTTGGTCAAATACGGGGGTGCGGGCCTTCGAATAGTCGCGCGGAGCGAAATTCCCGATCACCTCCCCGAAATTCGCCTTGCGGAACGCCTCTTCCGAAAGGACACAGGACGGCAGCTTGTAATCCGGATAGGGGAAAAGGAACCGGATCTCCCTGAAATGCCTGGCGAGCCTTTCCCTAAGCTCCCCATAGCCGAAGGTCCTGTGGGTGTCGTGCCGCGGATAAGCCTCCAAGCCGTCGAACATGATTCCATTGTGGTCCTCGGCGCTCGATGCGAAATATTTTAGCCCGAACTGGTTTTCGATCGCTATTACCACCGCGCCGTCCGGCGCAAGCATATCCGAGAAGAAGCGGAGCACGGAATCATGGGGGTCGGGGCCGCCGACGAACATCTTTGAGTATTCGATCACCCCGATGCAGAATATGATGTCGAAGGGCGTTTTGAATCGGACGTCCTGGAATGGCGCGTTGAGGATGGACACGTTCGGCATGTCCCTTGTCCGCATCCGCGCGAGCGTCGCGCGCGTCGGACTTCCCTCGATCGCGACGACGTCGTCGAATGTCTCCCCAAGGTAGCGGGTGATCGCACCGCACCCGCAGCCCACCTCCAGGACCCTGGCGTTTCTGTCGAAGGTGAATCCGCGCAGGAGTTGCGAGCGCTTTCTCGACAAGTGGTACTCGGAGGGCCAATCCCTGACGTATCGTTCGAGCTCGTAAGACTGGGAACTCAGGTCGCCAGCCTTTTGGAACACATCCCGCAAGTACTCTTCGCTGGATTCCCCGTCCGAGTAATCGAAGCTCTTTGGCCCCCGGAGCCGCCAGACGGAATTGGCGTCCAGCTCAATGTTGCCGGCCACTTTGTCGAGGATGGACATCGCGATGATGTTGCGAGGTAGGTTGAACCGCGTTTGCCAGGCAGGTGTTCACTCTCGTAATGGAGCCATGGCTTGTGTGACGCACTGCGCCCAAAAAAGATTTGCAGGGTCGGCATTAAGTTTTCAGGCAGCGGAGGCCCCTTGGGCATGCAGGCGCCCTCGGTTAAGTGATTTCCCGGAAAATAGTTACCAATGACGTGAAACCTTTCGCTCGCCGGACCGTCATTTTGGAAAGCACGTGTTAGCGAGCACTCATACCCCGATCTTGGCCCCCGATTCGATCGAGAGCGCGAATCAATGCGCTGAATCCCCCCTTATCACGATAGCTGTGCCGGCCTACAACCGGCCGGCCATGCTCGCCGAAACGCTCGCGAGCATTGCCACGCAGACGGCCCGCGTCCCGCTGGAGGTCATTGTCTGCGACGACTTGAGGATGGTGGAGACCTGCGCGGTCGTGGGGCGATACGCCAGCGAGTCGTTCGTCTACTCTCCGAATCCGGCGACCCTAGGGGCTGTCGGCAATTGGAATCAGTGCCTGAACATGGCCAAGGGCAAATGGGTCATGGTGCTCCACGAGGACGACACGCTTTATCCCTGGTACTTTGAGTCCGTATTGCCCCATCTGCGCAACGGAGCCGTCGCGGTCTGCACGATGACCTCGAGGGGGCCGGTCGCCCCCGAGGCCCAGCGCCCGCAGGTGCCTCCCTCCGTTGTCGCCTTCCCATCGAGGCATTTCCTGAAAAGTTCCATGACCCCGTTTCCAGGAGTCCTCGTCCGGCGGGACGTCGCCCTGCGCTTGGGGGGATTCGATGAAAGGTGGGGCCCCATCGCCGACTACGAGTTCTGGTACCGACTTGGATGCGTCGGTAAAATCAAGCAGGTCCGCACGGTCGGGGCCTTCTATCGCGTGGCACCAGGCCAATGGACGGAGCAGGTTTGGGACGATATGCTGCGCCTGACCCACCTGTTGCGCCTGAGGATCGCTTCCGAACAGTTTCCCCTGTACCCACGGGCCGGTCGCTGGCTGGCCCGGTTCTTCACCTACCGCAACGCCCGTTGCTACGCCGAGCGGTTCCGGGAGCGGCCGGAAGTTCTTCGGCGCTGCTTGGCGCTGGGCCGCATACCCTTCGCGGGGTTGCCGAGCGGATGGGTATGGCATGCGCTTCGGGTCGCGTCCCGCCTGGTTCAGCAGCATAGCCGGCCCGAACAGTTTGCAGCACGGCTTGACGGATCAGGAAAACATTTATCATCAGCTACATACGTAACAATCGCCTGAGTCGCTATAGCCTCAGGAAACGCGCTGGAGTGCGTGTCCGGGTGTTATTGAAGATTCAGGAGGCTATGCCCGGAGATCATCGGCGATCCTAGCCCCGACGGCGCCTCTACCACGTGGTGATCGGCTCCAACATCGACGACCCGCTGGGAAAGGGGTTCTACTCCTTCAGGGAGGCGGGGCTGCTCTAAGGGTCCCTTGAAAACGTGCCACATCGTGGCACATGCCATCCCTCGGCTGAGAGGGGATGGAGCCGAGAGGCGGTTTCGCAAGGCGCTTATTTGCAACGAGAGCACTAAATTGTGGATCTTGGGGTCGCGGGTTCGAGTCCCGTTGGCCGCCCCAATTTAGAGCCAAGTTGGCAAGGGAAAACACGAGCACGACTATTCCCTTATGTCCACCAAGCAGATATGATAGCATTCGTCCCTTCTAGATGGCAACCTTAGCGCAAGAATTGGGCGAAACGACCCACTGCTCGGCATTGTTGCGAAACGCGCGCTTCGTGGGTCTCAATTCGACAGACGACTTCATCCGTCTCGCCGTCGCACGGGGATGCTATCACTACGGTCCCGGATATCTACCCAGCAAGAACGATCCCGGATTAGCCGTTATTTCAAACGAGGAGCTAGTCGCACTATTGCTCCTTGGCTCCAATGAATATGAACCTTTCGCAATTAGATGCGCAGCTCAATTGATTTGTTCATGCGAAGCCAAGAGTTTGGCAATGGTGGCGCGACGGGAGCGAGTCGAACGATCTCTAGCATACATCGCCAAAGCTGCGTGTAAGTACGATACCAACAGAGCAGGCTTCTGGACGCAGCTATTGGACTACTTAGGGGAACAGGCTCCGATTCCTGAAGGTATCATGCCGCACTGGAGTCGATTTGTTTCACAAACGGGTGTTACAAGAAAGGGCCAAGGGAGTATCTCATGGCTGAAATGCCCATAAGTAATCCTGAGCGGATCCTGCGTATACTGGATTCTTATCTGGAGAAGGAGACGCGAATCATTCTGTTTGGAAGGGCGGCGCTTGCCCTGGGTTTTGGTAAGCTTGGTTCGCAATTTGCAAAAACAATGGATGTCGATGCTATCCTTCCAGCAGTTGAAATGGGAAAGACTGAGGCGGACGCGCAATTCTGGAAAGCTATCGAGCTAACCAACAAGAGCCTAATGCACGAGGGCCTTTATGTGTCTCATTTATTTACTGATGGGTGACAACGCTCAATTGATACTAATCCGATAATTAGGATGACTTCTCAGGTTCAGAGGCCGCCGATTACAAGTTGCGTCAATCGTTGGGATTCAGATGGAGTGCCCCACTCAACTCTCTTCCCCTATATAATAAGCTCGTCCAGATGAACAGCCTCATTGACCACGAGACCCGAGGGATATGCAACAAACCCGGGAGAGTCGAAAATCTCTATTTCTGCCTCCGCGCGACGATAATCACTGCGATTACCATTTTTGTGGCCCACCATCTATCGTGCCTGCTTCACGAGTGGACACACGATACTGTTGCTTGGCTTTTTGGTTACAAGAAAGGCCCCTTTGATATTTATTACGGTGATTGGACATTATTGCATGTTGATGAGGACGTTGATTATAAAAGGATTCTATCCGATGGACGGGATGGCGTAATGTCCCTTATCGCAATAGCCCCGATAATCCTGGGCGGAGTCCTTTTCCTTATCGGAGTCGCGTTAACCAGGCTTCAACAAATTCAGCGGCTAAGATTACTATGGTATTTCCTTTTTTGGTTCATGGTATCGAACCTTGGACAAGTCCTGGACTATATTCCCATCAGGACATTTGTTACATACAGTGATGGGATCTTACGTGGAGACATTGGTCATTTTGTGCAGGGGTTACACATTTCTCCTTGGGCCGTTTTCTTTCCCGGAACCGTGTTCGTTGTCGCTGGGGTCTTTTGGCTACTCAGATATGAATTGCCAAGAACGTACGTCGTTATGGGCAGCACTCAAACTCCGCGTACGGTTATATTGGCGTTTGCTCTGGTCTACCTGTTCTTTTATTTTGGAATGGCGGGCTGGACCTATTCATTTCCCTCGAGGGTGCTCGGGCTCGTTTCGCTAACGCTAATACCCGTATTCTTTATCATTTGCTTTCCCACACGCGATTGGGTGAAACAAAAAGTGGCGTTCTTTGAGCGTCGGCCAGGCTGGCCAGACCGAGCCATGAAGCAGGAAGACATTGCCAGCTGAGTGACGCCAAAATGGTTTTCCGGCGCCCTTATTGAGGATTACTTAAAGAAGGTTCGCGTCCACGCCTACCGCGGCCAGGAGATTCTGCAAGAGGGCGCGGACCGCGGCAGCATAGCGATGGTGGATGCACGGCGCGCAGTAGAGCACGTCGGCTGTGTCCATCCGCCACGTGCGCTCCGCCTGCTCCGCGGAGGCTGGCCCCGGTGCAGCTAGCCGAGGCGAAAGGAGTCATCCTTGGTTGCGGCAGCGGTGAGGACCATGGCACAGACCTATCGAACGCCACAAGATGACGCGGTGGGACCGGCCCAGCCTTTAATTACCGGCTTTCTCGGAGCACGTGGCGTGGCTTCATTGGAGAAGGCTCCATCCTTTCCGATATTCGGTGCGGACATATTGGTTTGCTTCCGGATGATTGGAGATAGCCATGTCGGCTGCATTCCACTCGATCAGCCCGTCGATGCGTTTGGCGATATTGCCGAGCAGGCAGAGCTCGGTGAGCGGACCAGCGTATTCAAAGTTGGCGCCGGCCTTCTGTCCTGCCTTGATCGCGTTGACCCAGTTTTGTTCGTGGGTACCGGTGAGGCGCGGCAGTGTCTTGGCCGGCTGAATGAATTCCTGCATCCTCGTTTCCGGAATCAGGCGGGCGCCATCGCCGTAAACGCCGGCCATCAAGGCTCCCTTGCTGCCTTTGAAGATGATGCCGCCTTCCTCCGGCATACTCCGGTTAGGCTCGAGCTCCACCGGACGCGGCGCGCGCGTGCCTTCGTACCAAGTCAGTTTCACCGGCGGCAGGCTGCCGCGTGCAGGAAAACGGAAAGTTATGATCGCCGAGACCGGATGGGTGTCGGGGTTGAGGTCGCTGGAGGTTGCCTCGACGCTCAATGGCGGTCCGAGCTTCAGAGCGGAGACGACCGAATCGAGGGTGTGTGCGCCGCGGTCACCCATCATGCCGTTGCCGAAATTCCACCAACAACGCCACACCATCGGGTGGTAGGCGGGGTGATAGGCCCGCTCGCGGGCGGGGCCAAGCCAGAGATCCCAATTAAGCTTGTCGGGCAAGGGCGGCGTATCTGTGGGCTGGCGGCTCCATTTCGAGCTCCACCACGCGTGGCCCCAGGGGTAGTAGGTGAGGCTGCAATAGGCGTCGACCTCGCGCACCTCTCCGATCGCGCCTGCTTGAAGCCACTCGCATATGAGCCGGAACGACTCGCTACTGTGCCCCTGGATGCCCATCTGCGTGCACACGCTCGACTCGCGGGCCGCCCGCGCCAACATCCGTGCCTCGAAAATATCGTGACAGAGGGGTTTCTGGCAGTAGACGTGCTTTCCCGCCCGTATCGCAGCCATCGCGATCACCGCATGCGTGTGGTCCGGCGTGGCGATTAACACCGCGTCGATGTCTTTGCGCTTCTCCAGCATCTCGCGATAATCGACGTAAAGTTCGGCGTCGGGATGATCGGTGATGGTTCCGGCGGCATAGCCCGGGTCCACATCGCACAGCGCCACGATATTTTCCGAAACAAGATTCCTGAGGTTCTCGCGGCCCATCCCGCCAACGCCGATGCCCGCAATATTCAGTTTGTCGTTTGGTCCGAGCTGTCGCACGCCGCCGCGCATGCGGCTGGGAAGAATGGTGAACGCCGCTGCAGTCGCGGTGGCACGTAGAAAGTCGCGTCGAGTGAGAGGAGTGTTCATAGTCAGAACGATCGAAAGTGGAACTTTAGTTCCGCTGCGCGGTGGCTGGAAATCTAACCTGCATGCTCATGTCCGAGCGTGAAATCGTGCGACGCCCCGAGATCGGAACGTCTCGTCCGTCCGCACTGCAATATCCGGTCGAGATAGAACGGGAATGTCAATTTCCGTAATACCGCCAAGCGCGCCATTCCAGCCTATTGGATTTGGAACGAGCTGTAAGGAATGGTGTAGTGAGCGCCTCTCCCGTGACATAGGCAGTTGCGGCCGGGGGAGCCGTCGGCGCTTAGAATGCTGGAATTGGCCCGCGGCTCGCGATAGCGGGACGTGCGGAAGACGCCATTGCAGCCGAAAGGCAGGCGGGGCGTCACCTATCTCGCATCCGCGGGGCCCTAAAAGCGTCCGCCTCAGGGGGCGCGCAGCCACACGGCGTACGGCTGGCCGCCGGCGCCGGCGTCCGCATACGGCACCAGCGTGACCGGGTACGCGTTGACATCCCACTCCCCGCGGACAGCCACCTGGAGGGCGATGCGTCGCGTGTCGGGCGCCAAGGTCGGGGGACTGTCGTCGACGACGCGGATTAGCTGCGGGGTGCCACTACCTCCATAGTCAGGGTTCAGCCCGTCGTCGAGCGCCAGGATGAAGGGACCCCAGGCGTAGGCCATGCGGGAATAGTTGGTGAAGTCGCCGTGAATCACGCGGCCGCTCAGGTTGAAGGTGATCGCGACCTGGTCGCCTTCCCCCCAGTCACGCTCGGGCAGCGTGACCCAGCCGTCCCGGCTGGACGCGCCGCCCGCGCGCAGCGGCTCGGCCCAGGCCGGAGCCCGGATCTTCAGGGTGAACCGGGCCGCGGAGGGCATCCTCAGCGTGAGCGTCGAGCGGCCCTCGTACGGAAACCGGCTTTCCTGTCTGACCTCGACGGACCGGCCGGCGACCTGGAAGCGGGCCACGGACGTTTCCAGCGTGTTCACGCAGACCGCGCCGCCGCCCTCCAGGTAGGCCAGCGTCGGGGCGAGCGCCAGGGCGCGCGGCCCGCTCGAGTGGCAGCACGTGATCGCCTTGTCATAGTGCTTTACGCCTTCCAGCGCCGTGTAGTAGCACCAGTCGCCGCTTTGCGGCTCCTGGGCGGCCGTCAGCTGGTTGTAGAGCGAGCGCTCGATCTCGTCGCCGTACTTGGCTTCGCCGGTCTGCGCCAGCAGGGCCGCGTTGAGCTGGATCCATGTCGTGGTCACGCAGGTCTCGCCGAGACGGGCGGGTTCCCCGTTCGGCAGCTCGTGGGTGTTTCCGAACCTCTCGTGGATGCTGGCGGTGCCGGTGATGTAGAGGCGGTTGCGGGTGATGTCGGCCCAGGCGTTCTCGACTGCCCGGAGCAGCCGGGGGTCCCCCGTCACCTGGTAGAGCTCAGTCAGGCCGACCAGGTTGGAGAGCATCTCGTAGGCCTTGCCGTTGGCGACGCGGTCGACCGATCCCCCGGACGCCAGGAGCGTCCGGACGATGTCCGGCCCGCCCTTCTCCTCGTAGGAGCGGACGACGTACTTGGCGAATTCAAGGTAGCGGGCGTCACCGGTGAGCCGGTAGAGGTCCACCATCGGGCTGAGGACGCTCGTGGCGGCCATGCCCATGTGGCCTCCCGCCGCCAGGATGCTCTTCTTTGCGGGAAAGGTCGCACATAGGAGATCCCCTATCCTGCGGGACGCGGTCAGCGCGGCCGGGATGCCCGTGTACCGGTAGTAGGTCAGCAACCCGATCATGTTGTACTTGTGGCACCACACGTCCCAGTCCGCGCCGTCGTAAAGCCCGAAGCGCTTGTCGGCGGTGTAGGTCCCGAGGTATCCGTCGGCCTCCTGGGTCGCGATGAGCGACAGGACGACGGAGTCGAGCTTCCGGCGCAGCGCCTCGTCGCCGGAGTAGACCCAGGCGAGGGTGGCCGCATGAAGCCACTTGCCGACGTGCTCGCCGATCCATGCCTGTTCCCCGGGCCTGTGCCGGTAGCCGGCGAGCAGGGGTTCGGTGTCCACGAGCACCAGGCGGCGGCTTTCGTTGGCGTCAATGCGGGCGCCAAGCCAGCCGTCGACCCTCACGGCCGAGGGTTGCAGCGGGTGCAGGGCAGCCGGAGCCGCGGGGGCCACGCTGTCGGCGATCGGAAGGGGGGCGGCGGGGGCGGCGCAGGCCGCCGAGATCAGGATCAGGAGGGGCCTGACGGTTTTCATCTCGGGAATCGCTTCTATGCAAGCGTTCAAACTTTCGGGTCTTGGATTCTCATAGCTTCTGACGGCGGCAGCAAGCGCACACTGTCGGATCGGTTGGCGGCAGTACGACCGATTGCGATAGGATGTTCGAAGCCGGCCCCCGGAGTGAATGTTGGCGCAACAAATTATCCTGAGGACCGACGGAAACGGCAGCTATGTTAAGGTATATTGAGAGCATGGATTAGAGGCGGTATTAACCATACGGATACATGACAACAATTTTGCCGGCGGACTGATCGACTGCACGATCGGCCGGGTGATCGCTCCCGCAGCACCCACCGAGGAGATTGGGCTTTTTAAGAAGGAAAACGAGGAGCTGCGTCAGCTCAACCGCCTGCCCGGGCCAGCGGCTGTGAACCGATCTCGCAAGGCATAAACGAGCCGGATCCTCAAGGGGCCCCAGCCGCTGGATCCGTCGCTGCCAAGGCAGTGGATCCAAGTGTCCGATCCGGATTTGAAGGAACTCATGTGTCCGGAAAGCTGCAGGCCGCGGCAACCGGCGTTCGTAGAGCGGATCGAGGTGTTGGCCCGCAGGGCGGCGCATCGGACGGCGCAAACGTCGGGCGACGCTGCTCGCCCCCGGGAACGCCTCCCCGTTTCCGGTCACCGGCGCCCGTCCCAACTTCCGCCTTCCTGCCTCCATTTCCGCGGCGACGCTCCGAACCGTTGCTTGAATTGCCGGGAGAAGAAGAACATGTCCGCATATCCGAGGGAGGAAGCGACCTGATCGATCGACATCCTGCTCTCGCGCAAGAGCTGCTTCGCCCGCTCCATGCGTGCGCGGATGCAGAATTCCTTGGGCGCCGCTCCGGCGACGCGCGTGAAGACGCGCGCGAAATGGTCCGGGCTATAGCAGGCCAGCCTCGACAACTCGGAAACCGCCAGTATCCGGCCGGGATTCTCGCGGATGTACCGCATGACCCGCTCGATGCGCTCCGAATGCTCCAACTCCAGGCCCGGCGGCGCCTCCGACGACGACTCGCGCCGGTAGTCGTCGAGAACGAGCTTCAGGTAATCCGCCGCCCGGGATCGAGATTCGCCTTGCCCGGATCGGACGAGTTCGGCGATGTGCCGAAGGACGCTCTCGTAGAACTGGACCTTGGTGAGCCTCCCGGTCAGGGGCGGAAGACCGGCCTCCTTCGGATGGACGACCCGTCCGGACGGGTCGACGTAGTCGAAATGAACGAAGCCGATGCCAAGCCGATCGTTCGGATCGTGAGTCGCGTGGTAATGCAGCCGCGGACGAAGGCAAAAGGCGCATCCGGCTCTGACCGGCACCGACTCGTCCTCGCAGCGCAGCTCTCCCCTGCCCGCCCAGACCAGCCAGAAGTCGAAATCCGTGAAGTTCTCCGCGGGTGGGTGCCACGACCACTTCGCTTCGCACCGCGCCACTGCAGCGCTGTTCACGCGAATGTCTGTCGGTACGCCGGGCATCGCGGCCCATAGGCGAGCGGAAAAACACATGTTTTTCAAGCATCCCGCCATTTGCTTCGAGCGACCCGTGTGGCAGGCTTTGCGCAGAGATGCGCGAAGCGCGACCAGCGGCGCAGAACGACCGCCAAAGGCCCGGTTTCCGCGTCCACCCCCTCCCGCAATGACCCTCCCGAATCCATCGCCGCCCCATCTTCCCCAGGTTCGTCAGCAGGCCCAGGACTATCGGGCGCAGGGCCGTGCCTATCTCGACCAGCTGCCGCGCTACTCTGGCATCGCCGGCATCGACCGCGCCGGTCTTTCGGTCGAGCAGTGTGCGGCGTTCGTCGCCCGCTTCGCGGCCATCGAGAGGCAATGCGTCTTCATCGCGGCCGCGCGCATGCCCGACGTGAGGGAGTACGAGCTGAAGACGGCGCTGGCGAGGTGGATGTGGGAGGATGCCACCCACTGCCAGTCGCTGGAGAACCGCGTCGCCGAGCTTCGGTCCAACAAGGCGGCCGTCCGCAAGGTGCTGGATTACCAGCTCGGCGACTTCCTCTGCGAAATCCTCCACAGCCCCGGATCCCTGGAGCTTTGCGTAGGACTATTCGAAGTGCTTTCCCCCGCCTACTGCGCAGCGATCCGGGATTACCTCTCGCAGACGCAGCCGCTGGCGGACTTCCCAACGGTGCGCCTGCTCAAGGGCATCCTCTCGGAGGAGGAGGAACGCCTCCGGCTCGGGAACGCGTTTCTCGCGTCGCTCAAACAGCAAAAGGGCGGCGAGGCAATCGCCCGGGACTGGCGGGGCCATCTGGAGCAGTTTCTTGCGGCCGCCCAGGGCGTGCTGGGTTGCGAGCCGTTGCCGGACGGGCGTACGAAGCCGGCGCCCCGGGCGGCGGCGGCGTTCCGGCCGACCCACGAGTTCGCCCGGGACGAGCGTTTCACCGCGGTCGTTCCCAAGATCGTGCCGGGCCAGGTCAAGGACGATCCCCTACGCACGATGATGTGGGTCAGAAGGGAGGAACTCTGCGTCGCCGAGACCGTAGCTGTTATCCTCTACGATTGGGGCGACGATCTGCCGACCGAGGCGATCGTGGACCTCGCCCGGCAATGCTGGGACGAAGCCCGTCATTCGCTCTTCGGCCAGGCCGCCCTCGAGGGGGCCGGATTCCCGCTGCAGGCGCTGGAAAGCTGGGTCGGATTCGGAATGCACGCCCTCGCCGAGTCGCCGCAGAAGGCGTTCGCCCACCTTTCCCTGGCGATCGAAGCCGGAGCCATGGCCTCTCCGGGGGGCAAGCGCGGCGAGTGGGAGTACTGCCGCGACGTGGCGAGGCATCCGCTGATGACGACCTTCCAGGATTTCGACTGGGCCGACGAGATCGCGCACGTCAACTACGGCCGCAAATGGATCATCGAGCATCACTTCAAGGGCAACCGCGAAGCGGCCCGCAACATGGCCGACGAATCCATCAGCGACCGCGTCCGGTTCTACGAGCAATACGGCTTCCGGGACTGGATGAGCGAACGGCCCTCAAAGGCCCGCCCCAAGCCGGGCGCGACCCCGGGCTATTAGCAACGCATATCGGCTGCTTTCCCTCCAGCACGTCCTCTTTCCCGCCCGCTCCGCGACGGCGCCGCTCGCCCAGCCCCAAGGACATGACCATCCGAGAACGGATACTGACGGCCCTCACGTGGGGCAGCCCGGACCGCGTTCCCCTCACCATCTACCACGACCTCATGCCGCGGGGACTGGCGGAGCGGCAGCTTCGGGAGGCCGGGCTCGGCCTGATCTTCCGGCTGCCGGCGCACACGGTCGTGCGTCGCCAAGCGAGAATCACGAGCTGCGAGTACTTCGAGGGCGGCCGCAAGCTCCTGCGGCGCACGATCGAGACGCCCGTTGGGCGGATCTGGCAGACAATCGAGACCGACCAGGGCTACTCGTCGGAGTGGATCCACGAGCACTTCATCAAGGGACCGGAGGACTATCCGGTGATGGCGGCGTATGTGCGGGACGGCGTGTATTGCGACAACTATGAGGCCATAAACGAAATGAAGCGCCGGCTTGGCGACGACGGCGTCGTTCTCGTCCGGGTGGGCAAGTCGCCGCTCCAGGAGATGCTGTATCTCATGCTGGGTTACGAGCGGTTCGCGGTGGATTACCACGAGAACAGGGACCTGCTTGACGGCCTGCACTCCGCGATGGCCGCCCGCTGCGAGGAATTGTATCGTCTGGCCGCCGGCGCACCCGTGGAGATCCTGCAGCTCGCAGACAACGTGACGGCGGATGTCATCGGGCCCGAGCGGTTCCTGAGCTACCTCGCCCCGGAATACGCTAAGCTGAAGGCATGCATCGCCTCCGCGGGCAAGCTGCTTGCGGTGCACATGGACGGTCGCCTGCGTGGGTTGGCGGACCAGATCTCCGGGGCCGCTTGCGACATCGTCGAAGGATTCACCCCTCCGCCGGTAGGGGATCTTCGCGTCCGCGACGCCCGCCTCGCCTGGCCCAAGAAGGCGCTATGGATCAACTTCACGAGCTCGATGCACCTCGAGTCCGCCGCGCGGATCGAGGCGCACACGCGCCAGTTGCTGGGCGAAGCCGAAGGCAGGCGCGGATTTGCCATCGGCGTCACCGAGAACGCCCCTCCCGAGGCCCTCGAGCGCAGCTTGAGCGTGATCGCCCGGGTCCTTCAGGAGGCCGCCTGACATGACGCGTGGCGGCCGTTCACCCGGGGCTGATTCCGGCCGTTCGCGCCGGCTTTTCCCTCGCCGCCGCGGCCATGCCTTTCCGGGGCCCGGCGGCCTTGATCGCAGCGTTGCATCGCCGCAGGTTTGCCTCCAATAGGACCGGCCGACCGCAATGAAGATGACACCACGTGAGCGGGTCTTGACGACCTCTCGGAGGCAGGTTCCTGACCGAGTGCCGAAGTGGATCGACTATGAGTCCTTTGCGCCGGGGCTGATGCAGACGTTCAAGGAAAAGGCCGGCGCGTCGCTGCCCGAGGAGTTCTTCGAGTACGAAGTCCGGCAGGTCCGCTTCAAGCCGCCTGCGCCCAGGCCCGAACTCAAGCCCTACATTCCCGCCGAGCTTCCCCAGGACGCGGAAATCGACTGGGATTGGGGCAACATCTGGGTGCGCGGCGAGCACAAGAACGTCGTCGTGACGGCCCACTACGCTCTCGGGGAGGCCCAGACCGTCGGAGACATCGAGGCCTACCCGATGCCCGACTTTCTCGCTGCGTACCGCTGGGAGCACGTGAAAGGCGTGGTGGCCGCGCTCCACCGGAGGGAGCTCGCGGCCATGGGGGCCATGTCCATGACGCTGTTCGAGGTGGCCTGGGGCGTCAGGGGTTTCGAGAACTTTCTGATGGACATGCTGGACAACAAGGAGATGGCCCGCGTGCTCTTGGACCGGATCACCGACGTGCGTTGCCAAATGGCGCGGATTTTCGCCCAAGCGGGGGTCGATGTGCTGCGCCTGGGCGACGACGTCGGCACGGAGCGCGGCATGATGATAGGAAGGGCCACGTGGGCCGAATGGCTGAAGCCGCGGCTGGCGAGCGTCATCAGAGCCGCCAGGGAGATCAGGCCCGACATCCTTGTTTTCTACCATAGCGACGGCGACTGCCGCGACGTCATCCCCGAGCTGATCGAAATCGGCGTCGACATACTCAATCCCATCCAGCCCGAGTGCATGGACCCCGCCGAGATCAAGAGGCTTTACGGCGACCGGCTCGCTTTCTGGGGAACGATAGGGACCCAGAACACGATGCCCTTCGGAACCCCGGACGACGTCAGGAGAGAGGTCGTCACCAGGATCGAGACCGTCGGCAAGGGCGGAGGCCTCCTGCTCGGACCGTCGCATCTCCTGCAGGACGAGGTCCCGTGGGACAACGTCCTGGCGTTCTTCGAGGCGGTCGACAAATATGGCGTGTACAGGTAAGAAGGCGCGGATCGGTCCGGCCCGCTGGTTCGCGGCGCAGGCACGCCGCCCGGTCGCGGAGCGCCGAAACACTCCACCATGAAGAACGTGATCGCCGCATGCACGGTCGCGAGTTGCATGGTTTCCAGCATCGCGCTGGCGGATCCATCCGCCGCCGAACACTGGCTGGCCAAAGCCGAGCTGGCGGCGCCGCTTGCGGTGCCCGGTTCCAAGGAGGCGTGGGAGGTCGAGCGCGGGGAGATAAGGGACAAGCTCTGGAATCTTCTCGGCCGTCTGCCCCGGCGTCCGAAGACGCCGAACGTCGAGATCCTTTGGCGGGAGGACCGCGGCGGATATGTGCTGGAGAAATTCCAGTTCGACAACGAGGCGGGCTCGACGGTCCCCGGCTACCTGCTTCTGCCGAAGGCCCCCCCCGACCGGCACCCCGCCATCCTATACTGCCATTGGCACGGCGGAGAATACGGCATCGGCAAGGAGGAGCTGTTTCAGGCCGGGCATACCCCCGTGGAACCGGGACCGGTCCTTGTGAAGCACGGATACGTCGTCTTGGCCATCGACGCGTGCTGCTTCGGAGAGCGAAACGGCAAGGGCCCCGACGGCCCGGACGAAAAGGACTACGCATCCGAAGAGACGGCCAGCAAGTTCGAACTGTGGGTGGGGCGAACGTACTGGGGCATGTTGCTGCGAGACGACCTCATGGCGCTGGACTACTTGGCGTCGCTCCCGGAAGTCGATCCGGAACGAATCGGGGTCACCGGGATGAGCATGGGTGCGACCCGGACCTGGTGGCTGATGGCGATGGACGACCGGCTCAAGGCCGGCGTTGCGGTCGCCTGCATCACGCGCTATCAGAATCTGATCAGGCATGGATCGCTCGGTGGGCACGACATCGGCTACTTCGTGCCGAACATGCTGAACCACTTCGACAGCGAGGCGGTCGTCGCGCTGATCGCCCCACGGCCGGTGCTGTTCCAGACCGGGGAACAGGACTCGGCATCACCTACGGACGGGATCCGCGTCGTCGAATCGGTCGTGCGTCGGGTCTATCGGCTGTACGGGAGGGAGAAGGAGTTTCAGAGCGTCATTTATCCCGGCTTGGGCCACGTCTATACGCCTGCCATGTGGGCCAAGACTCTCGCATGGCTGGACGGGCACCTGGGCGTATCGGCCGACAAGCGTTGAGTTTCTCGGATTCCGCCATCCCGACAAGGACGCGGGGCATCTCTCGGTCGTGCTTGCGCGCCACCATCGCCGACTACAGTGAGGCTATCAGACTCGCGCCTTGTGATGCCCGGGCCTACTCTTACTGCTCATGAGCACCGCGAGCCAGGCCTTTCCATCGCAGACCGCCCGCCCCTCGAAAACGTGGCACATCGTGGCACATGCCATCCCTAGGCTGAGAGGGGATGGAGCCAAGAGGCGGTTTCGCAAAGTGCTTATTTCCAATGAGAGCACAAATTGTGGATCTTGGGGCGCGGGTTCGAGTCCCGTTGGCCGCCCCATTTTAACTGCGAGACCAATCAAAGAGGCGAGTCAACCCGGGCTTGGCGCTATGATTGGGACCGAGGTCCCGTCGGATCGCCGGTAAATCGTAAAATCCCGAACATCGAGAGTCACTAACCTTGCCTTGGGATACACTTCAGAGAGCACCACAAGTGTAGCGTCCCCAAGATCCATCTCGGCATAATCTGCCAATAGCCGACCAATCCGCGACGCTCGCCGTTGGACTAGCGGCTCCAACACCAAAGCGCCTGCGTCAATCATTCTGAGAATCGCGGATAACGCAGGTCGAAGGTCGCGCAGATGGTAGCACGCTTCGGCTACTGCGGTCTCGGTGGTTCGCAGGGCCCCGGGAATCGCAGCAAGAGTCTTTCGGCTCCATTCGTGCCACTGGTCGTCCGCGTCGAGCAGCCCAACTAGTGGGCCAGCGTCCAGGAGGTAGCTAGGAGCCGAAACCTTCACGCTGGGAGAGGTCTCTGCGGCCCGATTTCACTACGCCAGCGAACTTATCAGCCCAGGTCCCGAAAGAAGCGGTCGCGCGTTCCACCGATTGTTCGGCGGCTGCGCGAAGGAACCTCGAAACAGGAACGCCTTGCTTCTTCGAAGCCGCCCGAATGCGTCTTACCACCGAGTTCGGAGCGTGAAAGGAGACAGTGGGCATATCTATAGATTTCTATAGGCCGTGACCTTGTCAAGTGGTATTGCTGCAAAGGCGCCTGCTCGCTCCGGCAGTCCTATCGCCTCGCCCTCCAGTCGACGGCACTAGTGATTCCTCGCGGGAACGTGGCCCCAACCTTTGCACGTGAAAGCGTGCCACTTTGTGCCACATTCGCTTCTCTCAGTCAGAGAAAGATAGCAGAAACGGAGCTTTCTTGAATTCTTAATTGGTAATATGGGCACAATCTTGTGGATCTTGGGGTCGCGGGTTCGAGTCCCGTTGGCCGCCCCATTTTAAAACCCCTCGGCAGCGAGGGGGTTTTTGGCCGCGCCGTCTCAGTTCATTCCGTTCAGGCGCCGCCAGGCCGCCATCGAGCGTGCCAGGTGCTCGCGCGCGTCCCCCGTGATTCCGTAGCACTGAAGGCCGATGGGGCCGCGGTAGCCGAGATTCCGCAGCGTTCCGAGGAACGCCGCCATGTCGAAGTCCCCGCGGTCCAGCGGCTGGATGTACTTGGCCCAGCCCGGTCCGTCGTCGTGCTCGTCTGCGCCGTTGATCGAGACGGCCCAGAGGAGCGGCAGGGCCTTCTGCAGGCGCGTTCGGTAGTCGCGGTCCCGGCTGACGCGCAGCCAGTGGCAGAGGTTGAACATCACGCCGACGTTCGGCCGGTCGACTTCGCGGGCCACACGCACCGCGCCCTCGATGGTCTCGAGCCAGTATCCGGTGTGCGGATATACCACGAGCTGCGCCCCGCCGTCGCGGGCCTGGTCGGCCATCTCGCGCACGATGGCCACGGCGCGCGGGTCTCCCGAAGGATCCGACGGCTTCATCCCGTCCATCAGCACGCAGAACTGCACGCCGCGCCCCTGGACGAGTTTCACGACGCTGCCAAACCGCCGGTCGTAGGGCTCGTCCCCCGGGGCGAGGCTCACCTTCACCGAGATCTGGAAGAGCCGGAGTCCCTGCGCGTCGAGCGACCGGATCCGGTCGCCGACCCCGTCGAGCCAGATGTGTCCGACGCCCTCGTAGCCGAGCTCCTTGAGCATCACCGCCTGCTGGTCGTAGGTGCGCTTCTTGGCGTCGTGCCAGTCGATGCAGAAGGGGAAGAACGGGCTGGTGGCGCCCGCCGCCGCCGCTCCCGGGGCTATCGCGGCGAGGAGGGCGCCGATGACTGCGGCCCTGGCGCTCATGTCTTGAGCCCCCGCAGGTCGGCCTCCAGGCGCCGGTTCTTCCGGATCACCTCGGCCAGTGTCAGCTTCTTTCGCCGGGCCGCAGCCTCCCGGCCGAGGATGCAGACCAGCGCGCTGTCGACCGCGCGCTGGACGGTCTCGTTGGCGAACCGACCCTGCGTCACGTCGTCGTAGAAGGCCGCGATGTTGCGCACGGCGCCCGCCTCGTAGAGGTTCTCGACCGGCCCGCCGCCGAGGTGCTGGGCGCCCCCGCGCACGTGCGCCTTGCCCCAGTAGGACACCCGGGCCGACGCGTCCCTGCCCTGGATCTCCGCCGCCAGGGAGCCGTTGGGCGCGAACCAGGCCTCGCAATTGCCCTTGACGCTCTGGTGGTTCCAGACCGTTCCGTCGCCGAACCCGTACGACACGCAGGTCGAGTCGAGCGCGTCGCCGTGCGGCTCGGGGCGGTAGCGCGCGCCCCACCCCTCGGCCGACACGGGCAGGCCACTAATCGCGCGCAGCACCGCGTCGACGATATGGATGTCGTAGTTGCCGATGTAGCCGCAGCCGAGGGCGTCATCGTTCACCCAGACGAGATTCTGCAGGCGGCTTTCAAGGTTCGCCGTGAGCGGCGGGTCGCTCAGGGCCGATCCTCCCGCCGCGCCGTTGCTGAAGATCGTCTGGAGCGGTCCGAGCCCGCCGGCGGCGACCCGGCGGATCACCTCGGCGTTGATGGGATCCGTCGGCATCTGGTAGTCGACGAGGAACACGCGCTGCTTCTCGGTGGCCCGCTTGCCGGTGCGGCCAATGGACAGGGATCCCGGAACGTCCGCCGCCACCGGCTTCGCCATGTACACGTGCAGCCCGGAATCCACGGCGGCCTCGGCTTGCTCCGGATAGAAGTACGGCACGTCGATGATGACGATCGCTTCCACGCCGCTCTCGATCACGCGCTTGTAGCCCGACAGACTTGAGAATCGCCGGGCGCTGTCCACGCCGAGCGCGGCGCCGTTCGCGTTGGCGACCCCGGGGAAATAGTCGGCGACCGCGTGCATCTCGTAGCCGCCGTGCTTGCGAAATAGGCCGGCGATCCAGTTACCGCGCCCGCCGAGGCCCACGACGCCGAGCTTGATCTTGCGCTTGAATTCCCTTGGGGCCGGCGGAGGCGCCTGCTCCGGCTTGTACTCGGCGCGGGTCTTTATCGCGCCCAGGAACGTCCCGACCGCCGTGGCCGCCAGGGTCTTTTCGATGAATTGCCTTCTATTCATGGTGCGTCCTTTCCGCTTGGGCCGTGCGCCGTCCGGGAATTGACGCCGTGCCCCACGGGTATTCACGCGTGAAGCCGGAAGGGTTACAAATGGAAACCGTCTGCCGGCGCGCCACCGGGGCGGCGCCGCTAGGCGCGCGGCGGGCGGGCGCGGGCGCCTGTGTCAAAAACGGGCCAATGAGAATCGCACTCAAGGTCGAGAAACGATAACACGATCTAGCCGCCCTGCTTAGCCACCCGTCTTGCTTCGGATAGAAAGCGAAAAATGCCCTCGTCCAGCAAATGGGTGAGGACAGAAAAGAGCGAGACAGAGTCGGCTACCAAATCATCAACCGGGAGGCGGGGCTTCTATAGTCCACGTCAAGCAGCGCCAGCACCGCCGGTTTAAACCGGCCGTGGACAACCTGCTGACCTCACTCACGGACGGGCTGAAGCCTGTTGAAGACTGCGTCGCGTGGAGCGTTTGCTTCCAAGATCTGGCAAAGGAAGGCTCCATCGAAATAACGCTGCCGTAACGCTGCCGTCATTTTCCCGAGCGAAGAACCGTAATTGGCTGTTCTTGCCTCCCTAAGTAGTTGTCAGAAGCCGGGGCACAAAATTGTGAATCCTGGGGTCACGGGTTCGAGTCCCGTTGGCCGCCCCATTTCCTTTAAAACCAACTCCAAGCGGCGGAGTCATCCGTTTGGGGATGAAGTGTGGTGACGGATGGTGGGGACTGCCTATCGCTATTTCTAAGGAGAGCTTGTGGGTCGGGAGACCCGCCTCCCGGTCAAGCTTTTGACGAAGGGAAGTGCGGATCGATTCTTGAACTATGCGTCGGGAGCTTCTCGGCCCTTAACGGGATTGCCCGGGGACCGCGGTCGCCCCGGTCAGGTTGACGGCGGGCACGCCACCCACGACGGTGCACGCTGGACCTGTAGGGCTTCTTGGAGATGCCGACGATTGGCCCCGGGGTGGTTTCCCATTTGCTAACTCACCGCGACGACCCATCTATTGGGCATGGCGCCTTCCCGATCGCGCATCGCCTGTAGAGTGCTGCTGCTTGGCATCGCGCTGGGATTCTGCCTCACGCCGGCCGGTTCGTCCGGGCAGGATGCGATTTATTTCCCGCCGCGCGGCAGCTGGGAGCATCGAGGGCCGGAGCGCTCCGGCATGGATTCCGCCCGGATCCAGCAGGCCATTGATTTCTCCAAGACCCACGAGAATCCCGGGCCGAAGGATGTCGCGCTTGATCTTCGGCAGTCCTTCGGCGCCCACGAGCCGCTCTGGAGGCTGCTCGGCCCTACCCAGCCCCGGGGCGGGATGACGGGCCTCATCATCCGCCACGGCTACGTCGTTGCCGAATGGGGCGATACCGCGCGGGTCGACATGACGCACAGCGTCACCAAGACGTTCCTCACGACCGTCGTCGGGCTTGCATGGCAGCGCGGCCTTATCCACGACCTCACCGACCACGTTAAGGACTATCTTCCCCCCAGCGAACTGTTTGAGTCGGAGCACAACGCGAAGATCACCTGGGATCACATGCTTCGCCAGACGAGCGACTGGTCGGGAACGCTCTGGGGGATCCCCGACTGGGCGGACCGCCCTGTTGGCGCCACGCCCGCCGATCACGCCCACCGCCCGATGCATGAGCCGGGCACTTATTTCAAGTACAACGACGTCCGCGTGAATCTCCTCGCCCTCGCCACCCTTTATGTCTGGCAGCGTCCGCTGCCGGAGGTTCTCCGCAAGCAGGTCATGGATCCGATCGGCGCGTCGGACACATGGCATTGGGAGGGCTATGGCAACTCATGGGTGGAGATTGGCGGCCAGCGCATCCAATCCGTCACGGGCGGCGGTCATTATGGCGGCGGCATGTTCATCAGCGCCTGGGACATGGCCCGCTTCGGCTACCTCTTCCTTGAGCACGGCCGATGGGCCGGGAAGGAGATCGTGTCGGAAAAGTGGATATCCCTGGCGAGGACGCCCGGCACGGCCAATCCCACCTACGGGTTCGCCAACTGGTACCTTAACCCCGGAAGGAAGGCGCTGCCCTCGGTTCCGGCCAGCAGCGTCGTCTTCATCGGCAACGGGGCGAACATCATCTATGTGGATTGGGAAAACGACCTTGTCGTCGTCGCGCGCTGGATTCAGGGAAAGTCCATCGACCCATTCCTGGGGCTGGTGCTTGGAGCATTGAGCCGACCTGGGGAAAATTGAGCAGGGGACGCCATGGCTCCAGTCCGCGGGGGATCCGGCCGGCGGCGCCGGGTTGAGGCGAGGCAGCGATCCCCTTTGGCGGGATCGTTGGTCGGCAGCGCCGCTCGCGAACCGCCAGAAATGTAAAGGCCCGTCCCGGAAAGGGATTGTGCCGGCTGCATTCGCGGGCAACTTCAACCCGTTCAATGTACCTCGCCGTCATCGTCGCCTTCCTGCTCGCGGTCATTTTCGGCTATTTCATCAACAATCCGCTCGGGCACACCCGGCGGTTCATCCTGCGGCGCTTCCTGAACTGGTTCCCTCTGGGGATGACCTACTCCTTTCTGTACATGGGCCGGTACAACCTGAACGTCTCGAAGAACGCGCTGGGCTCGCTCATGTTAAAGGAGGAGTTCGGGCTGATCTTCGGCATCGGGACTCTGGTCTACGCCGTGTCGTTCCTGGTCAACGGGCCCTTCGTGGACAGGATCGGGGGCAGGATGGGCATCCTGATAGCCGGATTCGGTTCGGCGGCGGCCAATGTCCTGCTCGGGCTGCTGACGATGGTGGTGCTGTCGGGCCGGCTCCGCGCCCATCTCGTGGCGCCCTACGCAGCCCTTTACGGGCTGAACATGTATTTCCAGAGCTACGGCGCAGTCTCCATCATCAAGGTCAAGTCCTATTGGTTCCATGTGAGGGAACGGGGCGTCTTCGGGGCGATATTCGGAACCCTGATCTCGATCGGGGTCTACTTCGCCTTCGATTGGAGCCAGGCGATCGTCGACTTCACCGGGAGCATCCCGGCCGTCTTCTTCGTTCCGGCCGTGATCATCGCCTTGTGGGCGGTGGTGGACCTCTGGGCCGTCGCCAATTCGCCGGAGGATGTCGGTTTCCCCGCCTTCGACACGGACGACGCCTCTTCCGGCCAGATGCATGTGCACCTGACGTACCTGGACCTGCTCAAGAAGGTCTTCGCCAGCCCGCTCATGCTGATGATAGCCGCAATCGAGCTCACCTCGGGGATTTTCCGCAATGGGATCTCGCAATGGTACTTTGTATTTGCGAACGAGGTTAGGCAGCCGGGGGCCGGATTCTTCCTGGCCCATTGGGGCTGGCTCCTCTGCATTTTCGGGATCATTGGCGGATTCGCCGCCGGGTTCATCTCAGACAAGTGCTTCCAGTCGCGGCGCGGTCCGCCCGCGGCGATGCTTTCCGGCCTGGTCCTGGTCCTGTCCCTTGTCATGGCTGCGTCCCTTCGCTCCCACCCGGTGCTCGTGGGCGCCTCGGGGGTGGCCATTGTCATGTGCTCGGTCGGGCTCACCTCGCTCATGTCCGGCACGGCGGCAACCGACTTCGGCGGCCGCAAGGCGACCGCCACCTGCGCCGGGATCGTCGACGGGTTCGCCTATCTGGGCAGCTCGATCCAATCCTTCAGCATCGGATACATCGCCACCCGAAACTGGCAGTGGTGGCCCTTCTTCCTCACGCCGTTTGCAATCATCGGGCTCGCGATTGCATTCAAGATCAGGCTCGAACTCCCTCCTGCGACCCGGCGCTACATAGCGGAGGTGGAGTCCAGGAAGGCGGGCAGACTGAAGCCGCCGGTCAATCCCGCATTTGGCGCCGAGGGCTTTGGCCCCTTCGAGTGAGCGGAGACCCCGCTGTGCCAGCCCCGCGCAACCTGAACTGGTCCCCGCGGGGGCTGGCCTAGAACCTCAACTTCGCAAGGTTGATCGCCGCGGTGCCCTCCACCGGCTTTCCCTGTTCGAGCGCGGGCTTGAAGCGGATGCTCCTTACAACCGACTCGAGGTACGGGTCCTCAATCTTCTTTGAGCACACGGCATCAGCGTAAGCCTCGTCTGCCAACCCGTCTTTCGAAACCTTAACGAAGATCGTCTGCCTGTAATCACCTTCCGCAATATGTCTGGGCAGGTCAGCAGGCAGTTTGCCCATTGCGGGCACCGCAGGCAGCGTGTCGCCCTTGTGGGCACCGACATACACCACCTTCACATATTCGAAAGCCTCCTCGCGGGTCAGCTCCACCCGGTTGGACGAAACGGTGGTCGCAACCTCTTCTCCCCTGTTGTAGATGTGGAGTTGAAAATCGATCAACTCAAAGTCGTACGGAAACCCACCCTCGACGAAATGGACAGTGCTCGGAGTCTTATCTATTTGGTGGAGCTCCTTTGCATACACAAGGTTCTGAACCATGCCCGGTTCGCCGTTCTTCGCGCGAAACCGCGTCATCGTGACGACATATGGCTTCTGCAGCGTCTTCGCCGACGAGACATCGAATTCCACGTCGATCGCATCAAGCCCCGTCTTTTCGAGTCTCCCGCCCAGCTCATTGCCATTCTCCGTCTGATCCGCAGCCGCAGCCGCGCTTTGCATTGCGATCGCGCGGGTGATATCTGCTGAGAAGCCCGTCAAGGTCGTAGGTGAATCTAGGCCCGGCCCAATGGGGTTAGCCGGGTTTGGGTGGTGATCCGCAAAGGCGAACATTGCGGTGTTGAGCATGGCGGTGGCCCCCAATTGGTTGTCGGAACCTGCAAAAATGGCAGCGGCCCCCAACGCTTTGTTGCCCTCAGTATCGGCTATATGTTAAGCGTCGTTACTGTTAGCCAGAAGGTCCGCGTTCGTCGACGCCGCTTGGTCAAGCCCCCTCGTCAGTCTAACGCTGGGGTCGTTGTCAAACGAGTATGCCCGCTCCTTCTTGTAGCCCACGATTGTAGCCGAAACATCCGTCAATTTGAGGTTCGGCGTGATTTTCAGACCGAGCGGAGCCTCCTTGGTGGAGACAACCCTTTCCTCCCCGTTCACATTTACCACCCAAGAGGATCCAACGACACCCCGCACGGGATACAGATCCTTGCCGAGCATCACCTCGATGTCGGCGCCCATGAAGACAGTGTGCGTCTTCGCTTCCTTGACAATGACTTTGTCCATCACGACCGGTTTGTCGTCCTGTACGCCGGCGCAAAGTGGAATCGCCGCGGCCGTGATGGAAGTCGCTGATCTTAAGACCCACCATTGTAGAGTATTCATTGGGTCTTGCCTCTTCTCGTTGTCGGCGACCCGCTCAAATCGCCAGCTGGGCAAGCTTGATCTGCGCGATGCCATCCACCGGCTTTCCCTTGTCGAGCGCGGGCTTGAAGCGGATGCTTCGTACGACGGACTCTAGGTAAGGATCCTCGACCTTCTTGGTGCATGCTGCGTCGAGGAAGGGCTCGTCCGCGACGCCGTCCTTAGACACCTTGACAAAGAATGGCTCCTTGAACGCTCCTTCCGCGAGGCGTTTGGGCAGGTCGGCGGGCAGTATGCCCATCGCGGGCGCCGCGGGCAGCGTATCGTCCTTGTGGGCGCCGATATACAACATCTTTATATACTCGAAGGCTTCGTTGCGGGTCAGTTCCACCCTCTTTGACGAAACTGTGGTCGCAACTTCTTCTCCCCGATTGTAGACGTGGAGTTGAAAATCGATCAGCTCAAAATCGTACGGGAACCCGCCCTCGACAAAATGGACTTTGGCCGGGTGCGCGTCGATCGGGCCGAGCTCCTTGGCATAAACGAAGTTCTGGACCATGCCAGGCTTGGCGTTTTTCGGGTGAAAACGCGTCAGCGTGACGACATATGGCTTCTGCAGCGGCTTCGCCGACGAGATTTCGAATTCAACGTCCATCGCATCGAGCCCTGTCCTTGCGGCGCGTTCGCCCAGCTCATTGGCACTTTCCGCCTGATTCACGGCGGCGTCGGCAAGCTGATTGTCTAGGGCTACTCCCACAGGCACCCCCGTTGCGGCGAGGGGGTTAAACGGTACCGCCGCCCCTGTAGCTTTGGGCGGATGAGCAACGGCAGGTGAAGTTGCAGCAGTGACCGACATGGCGGAGGACCCAAATTGCCTGTCCGAGCCGGCAAGCAGGGCAGCACCCCCCAAAGCATTGTTGGATGCGGAATCGGCAAGATGTTGCGCGTCGAGTGCTATGCCTTGGGCGAGCAAATTCGTCTGCGCTGCTTGCGTCAGTCCCCTCGTCATCCTCACGTTGGGATCGTTGTCAAACGTGTACGCCCGCTCTTTCTTGTAATCCGCGATTGTCGCAGAAACGTCCGTCAGCTTCAGGTTCGGCGTGATCTTGAGATCAAGCGGAGCGTCCCTTGTGGGAACAATCTTCTCCTTCCCATTCACTTCGATCACCCAGGAGGAGCCGACGACGCCCCGCACAGGATACAGTTCATTGCCGAGATTGACTGCGATGTCGGCACCCATGAAGAGCGTGTGCGTCTTCAAATCACTGACTACGACTTTGTCCATCATGACCGGTTTGCTGTCTTGGGCGCCGGCGGTAACTGGAATCGCAAAGGCAATGATGAAAATTGCCGATAGAGGAATCTGCCATGTTGAAGATTTCATTGGGAGGCCTTTCCGTTGAGAATTCGTAGGTCCTGCTGCTCGCGGGCGCGCGCACTCTTTTCAGATCGCGAGCTGGGAGAGCTTGATCTGAGCGACACCATCCACCGGCTTTCCCCTGTCGAGCGCCGGCTTGAAGCGGATGTTTCTGATAACCGACTCCAAGTAGGGATCCCCGACCTTCTTGGTGCATGCCGCGTCGAGGAAGAGCTCGTCCGCCAAACCGTCCTTCGACACCCTGACATAATACGTGTCGCCGTATTTCCCGTCAGCCAGACGGGCGGGCAGGTCGGCCGGCAGTTTCCCCATTGCGGGCACGGCGGCCAAGGTGTCGTCCTTGTGGGTGCCAATGTACCCCATCTTGACATATTCAAATGCTTCGTCGCGCGTCAGTTCCACACGCTTGGACGAAACGTTGGTCGCGACCTCTTCCCCGCGGTTGTACAGGTGGATCTCGAAACCCTGCAGTTCAAATGCCGGAGGGAATCCTTCCTCGTAAAAGTGAACAGCAACCGGGCGGCTGTCTATTGGGCCAAGCGCCTTTGCAAAAACCAATCTTTGAACCGTTCCCGGTTTGGTACCCCGAGGATGGAACCGGGTGATTGTCACCACGAACGGACTTTCAAGCCTGTGTTGGGACGATACCTCAAACGCCACATCCATCGCCTCATTGCCTGGAGACAAGCCGCGTTCCCCGGTCATTTCGAGATCCGAGCCAGCGCTGACCGACGTTTGTTCGAGTGCCGTCGCCAAGCGCGCTGTCGAAGCATTAGCGTTTAGAGCGCCATCTTGGGGGGTCTGGAAGATTAACCCTTGGCGGGGGTTCTCCAGCGCGGCCAAGTTACTGACGCCGGCTGTGTAGCTGGCTAGATTCTGCGCATGGACCAACGCGGCCTGTGATTCGGTTAGGGCGGATTGGTACCCGGCGTTGAGGTCAGCCGAATTGTCCAGCGCCTTTGTCAGGTTCGTGGAGGGATCGTTTCTGAATGACGATGCGGGCGTTGCGTTCAGGTTGACGAACGTGGCGGAGATTTCCGTGAGCTTCAGCGACGGAGTGACCTTCAGGTCGATTGGTCCACCTCGTGCGGAAACGACCCTTGCCTTCCCGTTCACATCAACCACCCACGAGCTGCCCGAGACGTCCTTAACGGCATAGAGCTGATTGTCCAGAACGACGGAGATATCAGCGCCCATGAAAAGCGTGTGCGTCTTTGCGATGTCTTGCGCGTGCGTGGCTGCCGGAATTACCGCGCCGCAGATAACCAAGGCGGAGAACAGAAATCGCGCTGCGCTTGTTCTCGAGGGGATCTTTTGAGAGTTCTTCATAGGTTCTGTTCGCTATCCTTGACGACCAGTGTCTTGACGCGGGTCAGGAAATCCTCGACCGCGTCCGTTCTTTCGATGCTGAGTGCTTTCTGAAGGTATTCCACGCTCTTGGCATAGTGCCTGTTCTTGAGCTCGATATTGGCCAGCTCCAGGCTCGCCACATAGGTGCTGTTTGGAACGTGGTACGCCGCTTCGAACGCGAGAGTAGCGCGGGGTATGTTGTCTTCGGCGGCGTATGCCCTGCCGAGGCTGACTAGGGCACGGCCGTTGAGGGGTTCGAGCTTCAACACCTTGTCGAGCTCCCGGCGCGCCTCCGGCCATTTCCTTTGCGCGCCAAAAAGGTCCGCCCTGGTCTGGATCAGTTCGACAGCTTCGGCATCAGCGCCTTGTGACTTTATTCTGGCCAACACCCCCTCGGCCTCCTGCAGCCGTCCGGCGGAAATCAGAACCTGGGCGTAATGGAGCAGCTTCTGCCCCCCAATCTCGGGCGAGGCGACAAGCACCCTGTGGTATATTTCCGCAGCCTCCGGGACCAGGTTCTGGTCCGCATAGAGGTCCCCTAGCAGGGTGAGTTCCGGCACGCCGGCAACCCCGGTTCCCACGGCGGTCTCAAGAATCACGGTCGCCTCCACCTTGCGGTTCTCCGAGAGAAGTATGTTCGAGTACGCGAGCCAGTATCGGGCGTCGCTCGGGCGTTCCTTGATGAGATTCTTCACCAGGGATTCGGCGCGGGTGAATTGCTTGCCATCGATGCAGATGCCGAGAAGCCCTTCCTTCCAGTCCACGTTGGCCGGGTCTCCGCTGAGCGCCTGCATGTAGGCCATCTCGGCGGAAACGAGGTCCCCACCCTTCTGGAGACAGTATCCAAGCAGTCCAAAAGTTGCGGAGTCGCGGTCACCGAGCACCACGGCCTTCGAGAAGCACGGGACCGCGTCGGCATATCGCCCGGTCGAATAGTAGAGAACACCAAGGTTGACCCAGGCGCGCAGGAACGTCGGGTAGCGGCTCACCGATTTCCTGTAATTGGCCTCCGCCTTAGCGTTCTCGCCTGCCGCGTAATAGGCGTTCCCGAGAATGAATTGAAACGCCGGGCTTGGCTGTTCCTTTTCCGAACTCATCGCCTCGAGCAGGTTCACTGCAAAGGCCGGGTTGGCGGCGAGCATTGTCACAACCTTCTGGTAAAGGGCATACTCCTCCTCGGACATTTCCGGTTCGCGCTCCTTCAGGAACGAGCTGGACTCGTTTATGATTCGCTTCGGATCGACCTTGGGCTCGGATGCGAAGGCGGGCCCATGGACAGCTAACGCGAGCAGGGCAAAGGGTACGATCTTCAGGGTATTCATGGCTTAGATCGTGAACGGCGAACCCTCCGTCCATTTGTACCACACGAGCTGTTGCACCATGCATCTCACCTTTTTCCCTTTTCTGACGGCAGGACTGAACTGCCACTCGTCCTTCACATTCTCCACCACGATTGCGTCGAAACGAGCGTTGCCTGAAGGCCTAAGCACCCGAATGCTCGTCACCGCTCCTTCGTTATCAATGATCAGTAACAGCGTCACGCGAAGGGACTGCGCGTCCTCGCGGACGCGGTTTGGAACTCTTGCGATGGTCTTAACAAGCGCCATGGGTGGCTGATCGACCTCGCTCTGCTGATAGATATGCTGGAAATCGCCTGAAATGCCGGCCCTTGGTTTGAGGTCTGTCAGGAGCTGGCCAAATTGGATCGTTGCGAGCGGAGGGAGCTCCGCCGGCGGCACAAGCTTGTCGAGATCCGGAGGAACCACGGCCAGTTTGACGGGGCTATCGGAGGCCCCAATCTCGATGCCCGTAAGTGGCATGGATACGTCCAGCGGGTCGGTATGCTCCTCCACCTTTGGAGGCGGAGGTTCGGGAACGGCGGACACCGCTCTAAGGTCCTCAATTTCGGGTGGCGGCGTTACCGCCTTCCCCATCTCGAAATGCGCGATTCCCAGAAAGAGGACAAAGGTGAAGCCCGCTCCAAGAGAAAGGCAAAGCGCTTCGTCGGCAACGTGCTCAGCGCGGCTTCTGAATAGGCGGATGGACGCGGGATTGGCCATGGGCTTAAGGTCCGGGTGCGTCCGCTCGCGTGGTAGCGAATTCCACATGTTGAATCCCAGAACGCTTGGCCTCCGAATACACGGCGGCGAACACCCCGAGGTTTGAGGATCGGTCCCCGCGAATGATCAGTGCCGGGAACCGCCCGATTGCGGCCTGCTTCACAACCGCCGCGACCTGGTCGGTGCGGATTTCCTGGCCGTCAAAGAAGATGCGGTTGTCCGCTGTGATTGCGATCAGAAGCGCATTCTGATCGCCGCTCAGCGAGCCGCTGACGTCGGGCTTCTGCACCTCGACGCCTGGATCGTTAATAAACGCGCTGCTGATCATCAGGAATATCACTAGCACCATGACGCAGTCGACCATCGGCACCATGTCGATGTGCGTTACCTCGAATCGGCTGCGTCCTAAGTTCTTTCCGATCATGGCGACACGTCCGACCAGGCACTCCGCTCAATTCTGTTCATCTTCTGCATGTACCTTCGCACGCTCCCGTTGGCTATGTGGACGACCATGAGCGCTGGGATCGCCACCATCAGGCCCGACTCGGTCGCCACAAGAACCTCCGATATGCCCCGCGCCAAGCCCTCCATGGTCTTTTCCATCGAGTGCCCCGAGAGGCTTTCAAAGGTCGTCACCATCCCGCTCACCGTGCCAAGAAGGCCAAGCAGCGGCGCTGCCGCTATCATCGCGCCTAGCGCGATCCGCTGCTGCCTGAACGACTCCTGCACATCTTCCCGCGCATTCCGCAGCTGAGGCAACTGCATCACGTGCGCCGGCTCGCGGTCGAGCTCGCGGCTCGACCTCCAAAGCGAGAGGAGTAGCTTGAAGCACCGCGAATACAGGATCACGGACAGGCCCAGGATCGCCATCATGACTGGTCCACCCCGTTCCACGAGCTCCACAAGGGGTTTCATGCGGCTCTCGGGCCTCCCCCCGACTTTGCTGTCTCGCAGGCGGTGATGAATTCGAGCGCGTAGCGCTCGAGGAGCGACAAATTCCTCTGGATGCGGTGGGCCAGAAAACCGTGGGCGATCAGGGTCGGTATGGCGACGACCAGGCCCAATTCGGTTGCAACGAGGACCTCTGATATGCCGCTGGCGAGCTTGCCCGCATTGCCGGTGCCAAAAACCGTGATCAATGCGAATGTCCTCACCATGCCGACAACCGTGCCGAGCAGCCCCATGAGGGGCGCCGCAGTCGCGATCACGGCAAGCAGCGGAAGCCGGCGCTCGTAATGAAGCCTCTGTCGGAGAAGCGTGGATTGGAGGTGCTCTTCCAGAATCTCCTTGGGGCTTTCGGCATATCGAGCTCCGACAACAAATAGCTCGCGCACTGGCGCGCTAAGCGACTTCAAGGCTTCCTCCGCCTGGTACCGCCCGCCTGTGGAGACTCTTTCCAGGAACGCGCGCACCGCCTGGGGCGGGTCAACCGACAGCTGGAATAGGTCACGGATCTTCTGTCCAATCATCGCCAGCGAGAGAAACCCCACAGCAATGATCGCATAGGCGACAAATCCGCCTTTCTGGATGTGGGCCAGGACGGTTCCTTTCGTCTCTTTGAGACGCAGGGCCTTCCCGCCGGACGAATCGGCCAATATCGTTGCCGGCTTCCCTTGGAAGAACGCCGAAGCGTCCTGCGGGCTCCAGTCGGGAAGCCTGTAGGCGACAGGATAAGATGATCCAGCGCGCGGCCTAGCTGTGCCGGCAGGGCCCCCGCCATCCGGCTGAAAGTAGGTTTCCGGCCCCATGAATGCGAATGTTCCCCTGATCACCTGGCTGCTTCCCTCGGTCAGCGAGTTGCCGGCCGCCGCATACCCGCCCAGCTCGCTCTTCGTGCGTTCAAGAAGGAATTCCGCAATGTCGACGGCGGACTGGGCGGGCGTGCTCGTGGAGCTGTCGTCGAGTCTTTGCTCGAGCGCCTGCACACGATCGGAAAGCAGCTGGCCTTCACCCGGCGCAAGGCTTTCGCCAAATGCCGTCAACCCGTCGTGGGCCAGCGTGCCGATGTAGGCGGAGTTCTTCCGCACGGCATCCAAATCCATGAGCAGCTTTCTGCGGATCTCAGAGAAATCCTGCCGCCCGGCTTCAAGGCGCTCAATCTGGCTCTGCGCCGTGACGATCCGGTCCTCAGACGAGCGAATCTCCTTGAGCAGCGGCGCCTTCTCTTCGGCAATACGGCTGCGTGCGCCGTTCAATTCGTCGGCAGCCTTCCGCAGTCGCTCGCCGTAGTCCGCCGTCGCCCGCTTCATCGCATCGTCGAACGTCTCCTCCCCGCAGAGCGTCGCTGCTAGCAGGAGAATTGCCGTGAGTGCCGGAATGAATCGGGTCTTCATGTGGCCTCAATTCTTGGGGTTATCCGCAAGCGGCCGGCCTAGAACAGCCGGCACGGCGACGAAATCCGGATCCGTCTTGTCGTTGCAGATCGCAATCAGCTTCTCGACTGGACGCACTGCGTCGGGACCCGGCTCCCAATGCCAGCCTCGGGGTCCCGGTGCACCGTACCATGCCTTCGCCGCTGCACGGTCCAGCGCGTAGCCGCGGCTAAGCCCCCAATAAATGACCTCGAGTGATTTCACGCCCTGCTCCCCATCAATCGTGAGGACCTCGTCTCCGCACGTCACCGTGCGGTTGAACAGCGAGCAACGGTTCAGTATCGTCATTGCCAGTTGCATGCGTTCTCCTGCGCTGAGCTTCGGATTTCCGAGGCTTCGGTATGGCAACTCCAACGCCTCCGACAGTCGCGGCGGAAGCGTCGGGCGCAGATCGATCAGCTTCCCGACCAACGCCTGCAACCTGGCCTCGGCAGCGCGCAGGTCGTCTGCCGCAGCCTTGTTCTTGGCCTGAATCATCTCGATCTCTTCCCGGTCCTTCGCGGTCGTGGCCTTCAGCAGCTCGAGCTTTCCCTCGAGCGCCTGGGCGCGTTCATTCAGGCCATTGGCCGTCGATTCAAGGAGCGGCCGCTCTGAAATCCAGGCGTTCTCGGTGCGCGTGGTCTCCAAGCGGACCTTGATCCAGTCGCCCGCCGCCTTTTCGCCAGGACCGAGAGGATCAGTGTTGGGCTCGGCGCTCAAGGTGGCCATAAGCAAGAGCGATGGCAACAGAAGCCGCCGGACAAGGCGTAATAGAGGCATATTCATGTGGTGGGGTCGGAATCGAAGTCCGAAGGTGCCGGCCCGCGGAGTGAATGACAATGGACAAGCTGGACCTTGCACCGAACCATTTGACCGGTGAGACGTCGACTGGACCGCAAATAGGAAATCCAGCTCTCGTGCGACAGGACCTGCAAGACTGAAAGAACCCAGGCCCGTCTTCTGCGTGCGGATGGGGTCAGACCGCGCGTTGGAAGTCGAGCAGCGGTCGCAGAGTGGAAGATCGCCCGAGAACCGCCACGTCTGAACAGGCGAAGGTCACTCAATGATTTGTTCGACGGCATGGGGAATTGCCACGGTTATCAATCGCACGCACCGTGCCATTCAGCTCTAAGTAACGCTAAGGCCCTTGAGCAAAGGTGCTAGCGAATCCATCGCATATTCCAAACCGTCCTTGAGCGCCCACTGGATGGTTGCACGCACCCGCTTGCAGTGGCTGTTGCGACCCTTGAATTGGCGTAGGCAACCAATACGGGATTTGGAAAATCGCAGGCAGGGTACCCGCGAATATTGTTGATGCCAACAATTGCAGTGCTCGCATTGCTGGGTACATGGCCGTCGAAACCGAGCCTCCCGCCGGGTGCGAAGTTCTCCTGCTAGAGGATGATTCCCTCCTCCGAAGGCGGCTTGCCGCACACCTTCGCAATTTAAGAGCAGAAGTGACCGAGGTCACAACGATCGAAGAGGCGCGCGTGGCACTTTCCCGATTGCAATTCGACTTTGCGTTGGTCGACCTTCATTTGCCGGATGGCGACGCGTTGGAATTGCTCCGCGAGAGAGCGTTTTCGGAGAATACCGGCGTGGTTGTCATGACCGCCTTTGGCGGAATCAAGGACGCCGTGGAAGCCATGCGGCAAGGCGCAGGCGACTACCTTTCCAAGCCATTTGAGCCGGATGAGGTCCCGATAGCGTTCATGCGCTGCCGCGAGAGGCGCGGGATTGCGCGGCGTGACGAGTTTCGCGTCGGCAAACACTCGTCGGGAAAGGGCGACGATCTTTTCTTCGGAGAGAGCCTTGCCGGGGTCCGCAACAAACTCGACATGATACTCGAGTCCGAACGAAGGCTTGAGAAAGGCCTTCCTCCGGTGCTGTTTGAGGGCGAAACCGGAACAGGGAAAAGCCTTCTTGCTGGCTGGTTGCATCGGCAAGGCCCAAGGGGTTCTCGGCCGTTCATCAAGGTGAATTGCGCGGCTCTGCCCGAGGCGCTTGTCGAATCCGAGTTATTCGGCCACGAGCGAGGGGCATTTACGGATGCCCGAACCGCGCGCATCGGGCTTTTCGAGGCAGCCGATGGGGGCACCTTGTTTTTGGATGACATTGGAACGCTGGCCGCCGCGACCCAGTCCAAGGTGCTGGCCGTCGTCGAGGACAATGCAATCCGGCGCCTTGGAGCGACCAAGGAAATCAACGTCGACGTGCGGTTGATCGCCGCGTCGAACACGCCTTTGTCGGAGCTAGTCAAGAGTGGAGCGTTCCGGGAGGATTTGTACCAACGACTTCACTTTCTTCATATGACGCTGCCGCCGCTGCGGGAACGCGGTTTGGATATACTTGCGCTCGCTAAGCACCTGTTGGAGCGCATAGCCCGGCGGCACCGGTTGAGGAACATGTCATTCTCCCCCGCAGGCGAATCGCGCCTCCTGAGCTATGCCTGGCCCGGGAATGCCCGAGAACTTGCGCATGTAATCGAGCGAGAAATCATCTTTGTTCGCGGGCCCGTGCTGGACCTCGAAAGTTTGGGGGCGCAGCCGCCCAACGCGGTAACTGGCTGGCGAAATCCAATTTGGCGGGTTCCTGAAGAGGGCTTCTCAATCGATTCGGTCGTCACGGACCTCATCGATGAAGTGCTTCGCGAGACGGGTCATAATATTTCCGCAACGGCCCGGCGATTGGGAGTTACGCGGGAATTCCTGCGCTATCGCCTGAACTCCCCAAAACCCCGGGAATAGGCAAATCTCCCGTGTTCTGCGAGGCACCCATCAGATTCCCAGGATTGGGCAACGGCCTTTGGCGCCAGCTCATACTCCGTGAGATTGTGTGCCTTCAACCATTCCAAAGAGTGGCGGGGATCAATTGAAATCGGCTTACCGCGTTAAGCTGTTGATGATAAATAAGTCGTGGATATCCGACAAGAGTTGGCATCCCGGATGCGAATGGGAGGCATACGGAGGCTAATCCTGTCCGCCCCCGGCACTCCAATCATTCCATGAAGATTCCCGCACCCGCCACGAATCTCCTTCCTAAGCCCCGCCATGTGCCGGTCCTGACATTGCTGGCTGCCTTTGCATTAATTCCAACGGCGCACGCACAAGGCACCTCGGATTCAACTGCTGACGCGAACGAACCCAAGAATGGAGGGAACACAGAATTGCTAAGGCTGGCTCACGGCAAGTTCGACCCGGTTCGGTTCATGAACATGTTTTCGACGCATATCATTCTCCACCGAGATTTCGCCGCTGAACCTCAGTTTGTCTTCTTTCCCCCTGTACCCCCGCCTCTGGATTCGGAGATCCCGTTGTTGGCTCCATTTGGTTCCGGTCCGCCCGCGCCCGAGGAGCTCGAGGCCTTTGTTGGCGACACGTTCTATCCAATGCTCGGTGAACGCCTCTCCTCGGGCGATCTTCCGAGGTCATTGCGGGCACGAATCGTGGCCTATCGCAACGCAAAGGTCGCGCTTCAGGACGAACTGCATTCACGGCTACTGGCGCTGAACAGCGTTGATAACGAGTCGCGCAAGAGGCAGCTGGCAGATCTTTCCGCTCAGCAGGCGCCTCGCATTTCCGAGTTGGAGAACATGGCCGAGAAACTTCGCCTGGATCTGCGCCCGGCGCGCGCCTTTGGGCTCCCGGTTGACAGCGCGGATATGAGCGTGAGCCTCGCCAGGCGCGTGCGTGCCGTACGCGAGACTCCATCTGAACCCGCTGAGCTCGCGCGGGAAGCCGAGGCAATAAGGGGGGCCGCATTTTTCGAGGAGGGTCTCTCCCTGGGGCAACGGCGCCTGCTTCTCGAGGCGGCGATCGAACTTGAGACGATGGTAAATCCGACGGCGAGCGACACACGAACTGCTCCTCGAACGCGATTGCTCTTCTTCTCCCCCGAAGGATCGAGGATCCCCATCCCAGAGAATCTGGCGGCGCCGCTGGAGAGCAGGGTCGACGAGTACATCTCCTCCAAGAATGAGCTAAAGGTCGAGCTCCGTGACGCGCTCCATAGCGCTGCGGATGCTGGCGGCGATGCGCGCAGGGAGGCGATGCTGAAGCTGGCTTCCGGTCAAGCTGCCCGCATCGCGCACATAGAGGCCCTGGCGGAGGAGATTCGTGGCGGCTTGGCTGAAATGCCGAACCCACCGGGTCCACCCGCCCCTCCGTTGCTGCCGCCGGATCTCAAAGCGCGCATTTCCGATTACCGTAAGCACAAGCTCGAGCTGCTCAAGACGCTGCGCGCCATGCTGGATACCCGTTTCCCAGCCGGCGACACCGGCCACGCGCATCAGCAGGCGATGCCCGTCGATGCCAGCGCGGGCAATCTGGCATGGATGCACGACGGCACGACAACGACTGAAATTCAACAGGCCAACTTGCGGGTCTCCATCGCGGAATTCGACCGTAGGCAGGATGAACTCATTACGGCGCTGAACAAGGAGGAGGCAGGCATTCGGGAGAGTCTTGCCGCCTACTTTCGGTCTACCAACGGCCCCTTGGATCGGAAATCCGTCAATGACTTACTGAAAGACTTTGAGTACGCGCGTGAGCGGCAGGAGATATGGGAGCGGTACAGGGACTACCATACCGCGGCGCTTTTGCCGGGCCTGTCAGCCGGGCAACGCCGCTTAATCTTCGACTCCGCGGTTGAACAGTTGGCGCTGCCGCTTCCAGCCGGCGAGAGAGCCAATTGACAGCAAGAATTCGGAGCGAGCCATCGATGCCTCGGCCAACATTAGGATATTCGGTCGCCGCACTTTGCACGGGCACACTGCTTGTCGTCATCTTCTCGGCGCTGGTCATTTGGTTCCGGTCGGACCTCCGCCGCGAGATTCACCTTAAGATCATCGAGCGGGACGCCTCAGTTCTTTACCCTATGGCGCTGCAGCAGCTGGCCGACAGTTCTGAGAACGAACCGTCGAATGCGTCCAGGGCGCTTACCGCGCTGCTAACAAGCGCCCGCCAGAAGGGGATGCTGGCCGTCGCGGTCTTCGACCGCGAAGGAAACACCATTGAATCCGTGCCGACAAACCAGCTGTTCGTCGAACTGTCCACCGAGGACTTCTTGAGGCTTCAAGCCGGCACGCCCATCAGCAGGTACTATCCCGCGTTTCCACTCGACCAATACTTTGCCGGGATTTCGTCAGAACAACGTGAGACCCCGGTGCTTGAGGTCCTGCTTCCGTTGCCACGTCCAGGCTCGCCGGCGGCGCAAGGCTTCGTGCGCTATTACATCGACGCCCGACCTCTTTCGCGCGAGCTGGCTATCATAGATGGCCGGATTGATCGGCAAACCACTATAACCTTGCTGGTCGGAGCCGCGCTGATCGCCGCGGTTATGACCGGCGCGGCTTTTAGCGTCCACCGGGCGCAACGGATTGTTGCGGAGCGCAACGAGAGGCTTACCCGCGCCAACTTCGAGCTTACGCTTGCGTCAAAGGCGTCCGCGGTTGGGCAAATCACATCCCACCTGATCCACGGACTCCAGGGGTCGGTGGAGGGATTGCGCGCCGTTGTGGCGAGTGGCAAGTCGGATCCGTCCAATCCGGCGTGGGAGTCGGCAGCAGACTACACCGAACGGCTGCAATCCATGATCCGGGAGACCGTTGCCTTGCTCGGCGATGCAAGCGCCAACGCCACCTACGAGCTCACCGGCTACGAACTCGCAGCCATGATTCGCGAGAAGAACAAGGACTCAGCAGCGGAGAAAGGCGTATTGTTTGAGGTCAACGAAGGGTTTGCGGCCACCACGGACAGCCATTGCGGCAGCCTGCTTTGCCTGATCGCCAGCAATTTGGTCCAGAACGCCATATTCGCGACCAACCCGGGCAAGAAAGTGTCCGTATCGCTTGTCGATGCGGGCTGGGCAATCGTTCTGACCGTGAAAGACGAAGGTTCCGGGATTCCCGAGTCCCTGCAGAAGCACCTTTTTAAGCCCGGCCGCAGCGGACGGCCTGGCGGCTCTGGGCTGGGACTGGCCATCAGCCAGCTGTTGGCGCGCCAGATCGGCGCGGAAATGGTCCTTCTGTCGACCGGATCCGATGGCACCACCTTCAGAGTCACGGTCCCTCACAAGGACTGATTTGCCGTTGTGACAAGAGACGATGAAGGCGATCCCTCATCTGTCTATGCAGCGATGAGGCCATTCCACAGCTTCAACCTCCACCCTCGATCCTCCGCAATCCCTCGAGGTTGCGCAGCAGGACCTTTTCCACGTCCTCGCCTTCGGTGTGACCGAGGATGCCGACGGCGCCGCCATAGCCCGAAGTCTTGAGCAGCCGGATCATCCCTCTTTCCTCCGTTCCCGATCCTATCGGAAGGATCAGCGGCCCCTCCGGGCGTATGCCGTCAAGGTTGACCACCCGCAGGTAGGGCAGCATCCGCGGCAGCAACGAGGGGAACCGCGCGATCTGGTCGTGGGCATGGTGGAAGTTGTAGACCAGGCCGAGCGCCCGATCGCCGGCGGCCTTGATGACCTTGATCTCGTTGTCCGGGTCGCCAAACCAGTCGCCGTGGTTGTACAGGTCGACAGTGCTGCCTGTGACCAAGGCCTGGTCGCGCAGGTAGGAGACCATGGCGGCACCCTTCCTGACGCGCGAGGCCTCATCGAGTCCGTCGAAGAAGTTCGCGTTGAACCCGACCCAGTACTCCACGGACAGCTTCGCCCTGACGACGGCGTCGATGACGGCGCGGTTGGCCTCGCCGAGCTGCCCCACGCGGTCCGACCTGTCGTCTATCCAGAGCCAGACCGACCGGAGCTGGATGCCGGCCTTGCGCGACAGCTCGATTTCCTCAGGCAGGTCCTTGAGGTGCCGCTGGCGCCAGTCCCATGCGTACTGCGTGAAGCCGAGGCGCTGCAGCATGGCAAGGCGCTCCGCGGGCGTGCGGTTGAGGCTGTCGTAGGGGACGATGCACCACGCCACGAGGTTGGTCGGCGCAAATAGCGATTGCTGGCCCGTGATGCGCAGGGCGTACGCGAAGCGGCCGACAGGCTGCGCCGGCAGGTGCACGGCGACGCCCCCGGGGCCGTTCTCCCACTTCAGCCTCTCGTCCGAGCCCACGAGCTCGATGCTGGACGCGGAGGTGATCGACCTAATGAGGGCGACCCGGTCCCGGGGCCACCCCAGCAGTATGGCGTAGAGCGTGCCACCCTTGGTCGTGAAGCGGATGTCGGCGGCCGTGAACGGCTGCTTCGGCTGCTGGAAGTCGCCGCCGGCGACGAGTGTCGGGCCCTCGCCCGCGATCCCCCACGGCCTCGTGCCGTAGATGGCCTCGCCGTTCTGCCTCAGCCACTCGCCGACGCGAATGAGCACCTGGCGCTGGTCATCGGGAAGGGTGCCGTCGGCGCGCAGGCTCACGTTGAGGAGCAGGTTCCCGTTCTTGCTCACGATGTCCACCAGGTTGTGGACGACGACCTCGTCGGTCAGTTCAAGCGGCTGGGCGTCTATGAACCAGCCGCCTTTGAGCGACGTGTCCGTCTGCCATGGGAAGGGCCGGAGCCGGTCGCTCTGGCCCTTCTCGATGTCGAGGACGACCGCGCTCTCGTCGGGCACCGTGCCGGGCTCCCACACCTTTACGTTGAGCACCGGCGCCGGCGTCGCGTTGTAGAAGTGGGCGGCGATGCGCAGCCCGTATCCCCCCAGGGGCATGGGGGAGTCGAAGTACAGCAGGTCCGGCTTGTAGTCGTCGACCAACTGCCGCATCCGCGCGAACCACTTCTCCTTGTACGCCCTCCGGAGAGCGCTGTAGGTCTCAAAGTCCCTGAAGGGCCCGAGCTCGGAAGGCTCCTCCTTCACATGCGGCGGCCCGTACAGGTCGGCCGGGTCGTAGCCCTGCCACCATTTCCCGATCCCGTCGGCGCGGGTGAGGTTGCCGTCGTACGGCACCCCCTTCAACAGTCCGCTGGAGTCGGCGCCATGGGAGGTGTCGAACCAGTCCCAAGTCCGATCCGAGTGCGAAGAGACGCCGAACTTGAGCCCATAGCGGCCGGCGGCCTGCTTCCACTCCCCGACAATGTCCCGGTGCGGGCCGAGGTTGACGGAGTTCCATGGCTGGAACCTTGAATTGTAGAGGTCGAAATTGTCGTGGTGCACGGCAACCGGCACGATGTAACGCGCCCCGATCTCCTTGTAGAACCTCACGAGCGCGTCGGGATCCCAGTGCTCAGCCTTCCAAAGCGGGATCATGTCCTTGTAGCCAAAGACGGAGGGGTGGCCGTAGGTGGCGACGTGGTACGCGTAGGCGCGGCCCCACTGGGCGCCGGACTGCATGTACATCTGCCGCGCGTACCACCCGTCGTTTGCCGGGGCCGGAAGGCTCTGGACCCCCCAGTGCATGAAGATGCCGAACTTTGCGTCCCGGTACCAGTCCGGGACGCGGTAGGCGGCCAGCGATTGCCAGTCAGGCGTGAACTCGGCGGGAGCGGCGTCGCCGGGGCCCTTGCCCTGGGTCGCGGCCTTGGGTTCCTGCGCAAGGGACGCGGCTGCGGCCATGAGGAGGCCCAGGAACGCAATTTGGGTCGGGCGCAGGGAAGCAACCTGCCGCGGAGGGGTTGGGTCGATCATGAAGGATAGTGGCCGGGCGCGGCGCAGCCCTCAAAGGCAAAACGGCGCGGATCCTCGCCTCAAGGCTGTCATGAAGACACGGGGGATGCTGCCCACGGGTCAGTCGCGCTTGGATTGCTGGAAGGCCTCCCACTCCGCGTCCTCCACGGGCACCGGGCCGTTCAGGGCGTCGTCAATGTCGTTTTCCTTCAGCCTCCAAACGAGGATGGAATGCCCCACAAAGGCCTCGGGAGGCCGGGTCTGCGGCCTGCGAAGCCAGGCGCAAATGCGCGCCGCACGCAGCGCAACGTACGGGGCGAACCACTGCGAATAGGCCTGGTTGCGCCTGGCGCCGGAAAGGGTCGAGGCGTGCTCCATCATCGCGCACACCTTCCTGTAGTTCGCCTCATAGGCGCTGTTCCAGGGGCCCGGGGCGACGGATATGCCCTCCAGCAGCGAGGCGCTGATGCCGTAGTACCCCGGCACAAGCGGGATCAACTTGGAATCCCGGCCTACCGCCGTGTAGAGGTCCCGGCTCTGGATGCCCCTGTACTCGGGGCTGTCCATCCCCCTGTAGCCCAGGAAGAACGGCACCACATTCCCCGGGTTGTGCTCATCCAGCCATTGCCTCAGCTGGGGCAGCCCCAGGCCCCAATCCTCGGATCCGTCCGTCAGATCGCGGTAACCGTTGCCCATGCCGCCCCCCAGCACGTTCACGTAGGCCAGGTAATCCGGCCGCGCATAGAATGACGTGATCGAGAACCCCAGCACCCCCGCTCCCAGCAGATAGCGCCACCATGGCCTGGCGGCGATCGGCAGCACGGCCGCGCCCGACAGGATGTAAAGTGCGGGATAGACCGCCAGGATATGCCGATGGCCTATGTCTATGTGCTGAAGCGAGGCCGCGAGCATGACGGCAACCACCAGCACCCACCATGGCGAGGAATTATAGAGCAGGTCCCGCCTGCCCGGGCAAAGCCACCATGACCACGCCCCGAGGCCTAGGATCGCAAAAAGGAAGAGGGGGGTCTTGATCGCAAATGCGTAGAGAAAGAAAGTGCGCCACCCCGCATAGCTCCAGTGCCCGTGCATGAACGCCAGGCGCTTCTGATTTCGGAGCAGCGTCGCGTCGACGCCCCTGACAAAACCCTCCGGAAGCAGGCGGTGGCCGAGGAGGAAGTCCAGCGATGACCGGACTGCCGGGGAAACAGGATGGGGGTCCGCGAGCTGTTCGGTCCAGGCAAGCCGCGTGTCATCCGGCGCCGAGCTGCCTGCATACCGGAACTCGTAGTTGGCCCAGATGATCGAGGCGGCGGCGGCAACGTGAAAGGCGAACAGCGCGACGACCAGCAGCAGCTGCCTCGTGCGCCGCGGGCAGGTCCGGGTCCCGCCCCCCAGCTCCATCCGCCAGGGGTCGTTCCTGATGAAGCGCAGGACGAGGAGCGCCGCCGTGATGGGTATGATGAGGACCCCGGTGAGCTTGGCGAGGAAGAGCAGCCCTGTCGCCGCCCCGCTCATGGCGAGCGCGCCCCACGTGATCCGGTGGAGGAGCCTCCAGACAAGGAAAGTGGCCGCCGAGAGCGCCAGGGCGAGCGACACGTCCGACGTTACCATGGCGGCGTGGGCCAGCATCACGGGGCACAGCGCGTACAGGGCGAGGGAGAACAGGCCGCCCGGCGTCCCGAACAGCTGCCTGGACGCCACGAACACCAGGAGCCCCAGGGCGGCGGACAGCAGGACGGCCATCGCGCGCCCCGCGAGCAGCATGCGGTCCGGGTTGTTACCAGAACGGAAGAAGAACTCGTCCCCCAGCTTGAAATAATTCCCGTCCCGCCAGAATGCGTCCCCGGGGCCTCCGGGAAAATTGGGCCGGGTCACGAGCAGCGGCAGCGACGCCCATCGCTTGATCAGATCGCCGTTGGCCGCATCCACCCGGTAATCATGGGTGACCCACTCGCTGTAGCCCATGGTCAGGTGGTCGGCCTCATCTATGCAGAACCCCCTGCGGCTTATCGCCGACAGGGCCAGGAACGCGTGGAGCGCCAGCAGCAGGCCCACGAGGACGCCTGTTGCTTTCTTCGGCAGATGCAGGTCAACGAATTGCACTTCAGGGGGAAAACTCTTGGCAGCGTAAAAACGCAAGGCGCGCAATTCAATGGTGTTGATTGACCTCGAACGGATCGTCAGACAGGGCCGGAGACGACCCCGACCAATGACTGCGCGCAATAACCGGAGCCACCAGGGACGGAGCGATGCGGGCGCGCTGACCGGATGAGCGCAGCGGCCGCCACGACGATTCCGTCCGGTGCGCCAAGCCGACTGAGGGTGCATGCGGCCGGCGCATTGATCGCAATCGCAGCCCTCGCCGCGTACCACAACTGCTACAGGGCACCCTTCGTCTTCGACGACCAGTTCGCGGTCCTTGAAAACGCGTCCATCAGGCACGTCTGGCCGCCGTGGGGCCCGCTCCTGCATCCGCCCGCGTCAACCACGGTGGGCGGCCGCCCGTTCGCGAATCTCACGCTCGCCTTCAACTATGCGCTGAGCGGGACCGATGCCTGGAGCTACCACGCGCTCAACGTCCTCATCCACATCCTTGGGGGGCTCGCCCTGCTTGGCGTCTTGCGCAGGACGCTTTCGGGGCCCGTTCTAAGCGGGCGCTTCGGAAGGGACGCCTTGCCGCTGTCCCTCGCGGCCGCGCTGCTCTGGTCCCTGCACCCCCTGCAGACCGAGTGCGTGACCTACGTCGCCCAGAGGGTCGAGTCGCTGATGGGGTTATTCTACCTGCTGACGCTCTATTGCTTCATCCGGTCGGTCGCGTCGCCCAGGCCGGTCCCCTGGCGGGCCTGCGCGGTGGCGGCCTGCCTGCTCGGCATGGCCACGAAGGAGGTGATGGCGACGGCGCCCATTCTAACGCTGCTCTACGACCGAACGTTTGTGGCCGGCACATTCCGGAAGGCATTGCGCGAGCGCCGCGGCCTGTACCTCGCGCTTGCGGCGACGTGGCTGCCGCTCGCCTGGTGGGTTGCGGGCACCGGCTGGAGCCGCAAGGGCTCGGCCGGATTCAACGCGGGCGTCTCGCCCGGGGATTACTGGCTGGCGCAGCTCGAGGCGGTAGCGCGCTACGCGGGGCTGTCCGTCTGGCCGCGGCCGCTCGTGTTCGATTACGGTCCGTTCCGGGTCCACAGCCTCGGGGGGGTCCTGCCCTACGCCCTTGTGGCCGTCGCGCTGGCGGCCGCCACCCTGGTCGCGCTCCGGCGGCGGCCGGCGCTCGGTTTCCTCGGAGCCTGGTTCCTCGTCATTCTTGCGCCGAGCAGCGTCGTGCCCGTGGCGACGCAGACGATGGCCGAGCACCGGATGTACCTCCCGCTTGCGGCGGTGGCCGCGGCCGCGGCCGCGGGGGCCTATTCGCTGGCCGGCCGTCGGAGCTGGCCGGTCCTCGGGGCGCTCGCCCTCCTGCTCGGATTCCTGACCGCAAGGCGAAACGAGGCCTACGCCAGCGACCTCAGCCTGTGGACGGACACGGTCGCAAAGAGGCCGGACAATGCGAACGCCCGCAACTACCTGGGGCTTGCGCTCGCCAGGGCCGGGCGGATTCCCGAGGCGATAGGCCAGTACAGGGCCGCGCTGGAGATCCAGCCGGCGTACCCCGGGGTCCTCAACAACCTCGGGAATGCCCTCGACCGGTCCGGAAGGACTCCCGAGGCGATCGGGTGCTATGAGGCCGCCCTGCGCCTGGAACCCGGGTTCGCGGCGGCGCATTACAACCTCGCCAAGGCGCTCGAGCGGAGCGGCCGGACGCCGGAGGCGATCGAGCACCTCGGGGAGGCGCTGCGGATCGAGCCCGATCACGCCGACGGGCACGACGACCTGGGCGAGGCCCTGCTGCGCAGCGGGCGGATTCC
>Ga0181530_10000622_pt1 | contig 45511 bp, 43 predicted proteins | sample PEATcosm2014_Bin_42_FD_119769 | JGI IMG/M metagenome (GOLD analysis project Ga0181530, IMG submission 119769) | Peatland microbial communities from MTU Mesocosm Facility, Houghton, MI, USA - PEATcosm2014_Bin10_60_metaG | ecosystem: Environmental > Terrestrial > Soil > Wetlands > Peat | place...
CAATCCCGCTTTCCTTAAAGTAACGCCGCCACACCGCCCACAGCAGACCCGCCCCCGCCAGAAAACCCGCCGACAAAAAAAACACCACGGCGTCCTTGTGCGGCAGGTAATGGCCCGTCACCGCCGCGTACGGCCAGAACAGCAGCACGGCGGGTGTCACCCCGAAATACAAATACAATTTCCCCTTGTAGTAGCTCAGGTCGTCCAATCCATAATTCTCCTCCCACTTCAACTTGGCAGGGTCCCCCAGATTGGGCGGGACCTCCCGTTTCACGCTCAGATGGCCGTCGCGAAAGCCCTGCACCAGCAGATTGTAGTAGCTGTCCTGCGGGCCGGAACCCGCCAACTCCCACCATCCCGAGTTGGCGCTCCCGGCATAAAATCCAATGACCAGCGCGCAAACCGCCCCCAAAACGGCGCACTGCGCCCATCGGGTTCCGCGTTCAGTTGGGGTGCATTTCACGTTTTTTGGGGCATCCTAATCTTAATCCTAATCTTAATCTTAATCTTAATCTTAATCTCAATCCTAATCTCGGTCCAAAGGGTTGGAGATTAAGATTAAGATCAAGATCCGGAAGCCACAACCCAAAAAACTGAAATGCGATTCCCTTTAGTTGCCACCGCTTCTTCCGCCATTGACGCGCGCTCTGACATCCGGTTGATAACGTCAATGCGGTTGTGCCTGCACACGCAAAGGGCTGTTTGTCTGGTAGAGTTTCAGCTCCGCTTGCAGCGCCCCGGCCAGCGCGGCGTTGGTTTGCGCTTCGGCCAGACGCAAGGCGTGTTGCGCCGTTTCCACCGCCTCGGAAAACCGCCCTGTCTCCGCGCAGGCGGCGGCCAGGGTGCGAAGAACAATGGGATTGTCTCCGCCGGTCAGCGAGTTGGCCTGCCGGACCAGTTCCATCGCTTTGGCGCCGTTGCGCAGCGACGCCTCCGGCGCAGTGGCCAGGAGCCAGGCCAGATCAATTTGGAAGGATGGATTGGCCGGATTGATTTGGAGGGACTGTTGGTATTCGGCGATCGCCTGGCCCACTCTGCCCGTTTGCAGAAAGGCGGTGGCCAGATTTTCGCGGGCGAGCGCGAAGTCCGGCTGGAGTCGCACGGTCTCTTGGTATTGGGTGATCGCTTCGTCCGCTCTGCCCTTTTGCAAAAGAGCGTTGCCGAGGCAGAAGTGAGCGATCACGGCGCCGGGTTCGATTTCCAGCGCCCATTGGAATTGAGTGATCGCTTCATCCACTCTGCCCTTTTGCAGAAGAGCGTTGCCGAGGTTGTTGTGGGCGAGCGCGTTGTCGGGATCGACTTTCAGGCCCAGTTGGTATTCGGTGATCGCTTCGTCCGCTTTGCCCTTTTGCAGAAGCGCGGCGCCGAGGCTAAAGTGGGCTTCCGTGTAGTCCGGCTTGAGTTGCAGGGCCTTTTGGAAAAGGGCGATCGCTTCGTCCACTTTGCCCTTTTGCAGAAGAGCGGCGCCGAGATTGTTGCGGGCGTTCGCGAAGTCCGGCTTGATTCGCACGGCCTTTTGGTACTGGGGGATCGCTTCGTCCACTTTGCCCTGTTTCAGAAAAGTGTTGCCGAGGCTGAAGTAGGGTTCCATGTAGTGCGGCTGGATTTGCAGGGCCTTTTGGTATTGCGCGATTGCTTCCTCCACTCTGCCCGCTTGCGCAAGCGCGTTGCCGAGGCTGTAGTGGGCGGGCGCGAAATCCGGCTCCATTTGCAGGACTTTTTCGTACTGGGTGATCGCTTCCGCCGCGCTGCCCTTTCGCAGAAGCGCGTCGCCGGACATCGTTTCGTTGTCGGCCCGCAATTCAAAACTCGCAAACAGGCTGAACGCCGCCGAAAAGGCAAACAACAATCCCCAGCCGCATCGGGCGGCCCGCCGCCGGCCCGGCTGTCCGGCCAGCATGCGCTCCACACCAAACACGCCAACCACCGCCAGCAGCACCAGCGGGGCTGCATACTCCAACTCGTAGCGCACGCATAAGGAATCGTGGAAAAGCAGGGGCAGCGCGCACATCCCGAACAGCAGCGCCACCGCCCCGCAAAACCAGCGCAATGGGGCGCCTGACTCCCCCTCCCGGCCCCGCCAGGCCCGCGGCACGGCCAGCGCCAGCCAAATCAGCGGGAGATTGGTCAGCACCCCAAAGGGATGATGAACATTGCCATAACCCGCCGGCTCCTCCGGCACCGTAATGTCATGCACAAAGGGAAAATCGCCGTTCCAATGCGCCGGTTGCAGAAATCCAACCTGGAAATTGAACCAGAGGAAGCGCAGCCGGAACTGCTGGTGGATGGTTATCGGCAACTGGTAGCGCTGTCCGAATTCCAGCGGATTGTCAAACCGCAACGCGTTGTAAATCATCAGTCCCACCCCAATCGCCACTATCGGCCCGCCAGCCGCCAGCAACATCTGCCACACCCGCCCCTTTTCCCGCCACGCCTGATACACCGGCGCCAGCAGGATGACCGCTCCCAACAACAGCGACGGCCGCGCCCCCACCGCCAAGCCGTAGGCCAGACTGGCCGCCGCCAGCCAACGCCACCGCCGCCGCTCGTCGTGCAACGCAAGCCAAACTCCCCCCAGCGCCAGCATCGTCAGCGCGTACCCGCAACTGATCGCCACTTCATAAATGTCACACCGCCCCAAAATCGCCGGCGCGAAATTGCCCAGCCCAAGCGCCAGCATCCCGGCCGCCAACACCCCAACGCCGCTTTCCTTGAAGTAACGCCGCCACACCGCCCACAGCAAACCCGCCCCGGCCAGAAAACCCGCCGAGAAAAATATCACCACGGCGTCCCTGTGCAGCAGGTAATGGCCCGTCAGCGCCGCATAAGGCCAGAACAGCAGCACGGCGGGTGTCACCCCAAAATACAAATACAGCTTTCCCTTGTAATAGCTCAGGTCATGCAATCCATGAATGTCAAACCAACTGTCCTCGTGGCCGGGCTGGGCGAGATCGGGCGGAACTTCGGTTTTCAAGTTGAGATGGCCGTCGCGAAAACCCTGCACCTGCAAATTGTAGTAGTTGTGCTGCGCGCCGGAACCGAGCATCTCCAGCACGCCCGAGTTGGCGCTCCAGGCATAAAACCCAATGACTAATGCGCAGACCGCTCCCAAAACGGCATACTGGGTCCATCGGCTTCCGCTTTCAGTTGCCACCTCCTTTTTCTCTCTGGATCCGTTCTTTGACATCCGGTTGAAGAGTCCAAAATCCACTCTTTGGTGTTGATCTTGAATTATTTTTGTGATTATGTCCATCGAAAAAGAAGGAATTGTCCACCATGCGCCCGGAAAATCCAACTGACGCGGAAGTTGAAATCACCGTCGTCATTACTTGTTACAATGAAGAGGAGTTCATCACCAACACCATCGAAAATGTCATTCGCGCCCTGAAGACCACCCCCCACTCCTTTGAAATTATCGTGGTGGACGACGTGTCGCGGGATCATTCCGTGGAGAGGATACGGGATTATATGAAAAATCATCCGGAGCACCCCGTCCGGTTCGTGGAAAACGAAGTCAACCGCGGATTGGCCAACAACTATATTGAGGCCGCGTTCCTGGGCAGGGGCAAGTACTATCGCCTCTGCTGCGGAGACGACTCGGAGGCGCCGGAAGCGCTGATGCACATTTTCAAACATATCGGCGTGGCGGACATCATCATCCCCTGCCAGAACCAGGACAAAATCCTTGGAAAGAGCCGGGGGCGGAGGTTCCTTTCCAAGACATTCACCTTCCTGGTCAACCACGTCAGCGGTTACCACATCAAGTACTACAACGGCATGGCGGTTCATCTCCGGTACAATGTGTTGAGATGGCATCCGAGCAGCTACGGCTTCGGTTTCCAGGCCGACATTCTCACCCGCCTGCTGGATGAAGGGGCCAGCTTCGTGCAAGTCGAGTCCTTTGGAACGGACCGGAAAGGCGATGCTTCCACGGCGCTCCAGATCCGAAATATCCTGTCGGTTGGCCATACCCTGCTCGAACTGGCCATCCGCAGGCTCCGGCGCTTCCTTTATGGCCGGTCCATGAAAAAACCGGTGGAGTTTCCGGAAAAACCCCGGACATCCGGGGAAAAAACCGGCTCACCTGGATGACCTGGGAAAAAGCAAATATGACGACCATTGAAGCAAAAGTGCCTGATTACCTGGCCAGGCTGACGGCCGAGGTTGCTGAGCGCGAAAAGGTGAGCGTGGATCAAATCGTCGCGCTTGCCCTGTCCGCGCAAGTGGAATCATGGCGGATTCGCGATGATGTGGAAACCCGTGCCCGCCGCGCCAATCGCGCGGACTTTGAGGCATTGCTGGACAAAGTGCCCGATGTGCCTCCGATGGCCGGCGATGAGTTGCCGGACGGTTACGAACGGCCGCATTGATGCCGACGCGCGACAGGATATGATCCAAGAGCTTCTTTCGGTGCAGCGCCAGGGCGAAAGCCGCCTTTTCACTTTCTTTAGGGTCCTCAAAATCTCGCCCGAAAATGTGCCGCTTCACGAACAGGCGCAAGCTGTAACCGAGTGTGCTTGACCCTGTTCGCCCGGCGCGTACGCTGGTCAATATGAAACGAATCGGGAACGGCTTCCCTTCCAGCGCGGGTTGGCGGAGCGGCGTTTTTGCGGCCTTGGCCTTGTTGGTGTCCGCCGGTTGCGCCTTCCCCCAGGGCGGCGGCGGCTACGAGGCTCAGATCGCCTACAACCGCGCTCATTACACGAAATCCGAATATCGGATTCCCATGCGCGACGGCGCAAAGCTCTTCACCGCCGTCTATGCGCCCACGGACGCCGGCCAGCGCTATCCCATTTTGCTGGAGCGAACCCCTTACGGCGCCGGCCCGTACGGCGCCGGCCATTATCCCGCCGCCCTCGGCCCATCGGATTTGTTCACCCAGGAAGGATTCATTTTCGTTTATCAGGATGTGCGCGGCTGCGGGGAATCCGAAGGGGTGTTCGAGGATCCCCCCGCCCACAAACTTCACTTCAGCGGCCCCGCCGACGCCGACGAAAGCACTGACAGTTACGACACGATAGACTGGCTGGTGAAGAACATCCCGAACAACAACGGCCGCGCCGGCACCTGGGGAATGTCCTATCCGGGCTTTTTTTCCGCGTTCGGCCTCATCAACGCCCATCCGGCCCTCAAAGCCGCCTCGCCGCAAGCGCCGATGGCCGACGTTGGCGACGGCGATGATTCCTATCATAACGGCGCTTTCTTCCTGGCCGAGAATTTTGATTTCTTCTTGGACTTCAATCCCAGACCCGCCTCGACCGCTTCCACCGCGCCCCAGGATAACGACTTGAGCCTGGACACGCCCGACGAATACGATTTCTTCCTCCGCATGGGAACCCTCGCCGGCGCGGAGGAAAAGTATTTCAAGCACCGGAACCAGTTCTGGACCACCATCGTCACGCACGACACCTACGACACCTTCTGGTCCTCTCGCGCGCTCTGGCCGCAAATGAGCAACCTCACCGCCGCTGTCCTGGTTGTCGGCGGCTGGTTCGACACCCAGGACCTCGGCGGCACGCTCAAGCTCTACCAGGCCATCGCGCAAGACCGCAGCGCCCCCGCCGCAACGCTGGTCATGGGGCCGTGGTCCCACGGCGGCTGGTCGCGCGGCGAGGGCGACACGCTGGGCAACCTGAACTTCAGGGAAAAGACGGCGCGCTTCTACCGCGAGCAGATCGAGTTTCCTTTCTTCCTCCAGCATCTCAAAGGAAAGGGCGGCGGCCTCAATATAGGAACCGGCGGGACATTGCCCGCGGCCTGGGTATTCGTGACCGGCCGCAATGTATGGCGTATGTTTGACACTTGGCCGCCGACCAATGCCGTCCGGCGCTCCCTTTATCTGGATGCCGGCGGAAAACTTTCCTTCACCGCTCCCGAAGGCGACGGCAGCCAGTTCGACGAATACGTGAGCGACCCGGCCAAGCCCGTGCCCGTGACGGGTGAAATCGGCGTGGACTTAAGCTATGACTACATGACGCACGACCAGCGTTTCGCCGCGCGGCGGCCCGATGTGCTGGCCTACCAAACCGAGCCGCTGAAACAGGCGCTCACCATTGCCGGGCCGGTCTCTCCCGTCTTGCGCGTCTCCACTTCCGGCACCGATTCGGATTTTGTGGTGAAGCTGATTGACGTGTATCCAAACGACTACAAGGACCCCGCCCCGGCGGCGGGCGTCCGACGCATTCCGCCCGGCGCCGTCCCGATGGGCGGCTACGAACAACTGGTGCGCGGCGAGCCGTTTCGCGGCAAATTCCGCAACAGCAAGTCCCAACCCGAGCCGTTCCAACCCAACCAGCCCGCCAAAATCCAATTCGCCATGCCCGACGTAATGCACACCTTCCTGCCGGGGCACCGCATTATGGTGCAAATCCAAAGCTCGTGGTTCCCGCTCACCGACCGGAATCCCCAGCAATTCCTCGATATTCCATCCGCGAAGGCTTCCGATTTCCAGAAGGCCGTCGAGCGCGTCTATCGCGGCGGCCCGGACGGCACGCGGCTCGACGTGCTGGTCACCGAGTAGCCGGGGTGTTGCCATTTGGCAACTGAATTATCCATTCACCCTCCATGGCCCAAGCCCTTGGAGTTTGTGTTGATTTCCTTTCCAGGTGTCGGGGCCCCCGCACATTTGAGAAAGGCAATGTATTCGTTCTGCACGTCCAGAGCGAGCGTCCGCCCGGTCTGCAAGGCAAGGATATGTTCGGTGGCAAGATGGAAGACATCGCCACCCCATCGGTGGCCGAAAGGCGTTTCCGCTCCCATGCTGGCTTCGATCTCCTCGGTAATTATTGCCATGTTGCAGTTGGGTGCAGGTTTCACAGGCAGGCCGGATGGATTGGGCCACTGGCGGTCCAAGAGTTTGAGCCAGGGACTCAATCCAGAGTGAAGGATGGCAGGGAAGCGATCAAGAGCAAGGGCTATTTCGTGAAGTGCCGGGCTGATCCATGCCGTAGTTTGCAGGATGCTGGCGTGCTGGGCATCAAGGTCCTTCCAGTGGATTATCCGTTCGTGGTGGAAGATGCGGTTGCGCAAATCTCGAATCCGCTTCCACCGGGCATCCAGTTTCTTCAGGTCGCGGTCCGGGCGTGGCGCGTGCGCGAAGGCAAAGCGCGCGAGGGCATGACCAAGGCCAGTGCTGGCGTGGCATTTGTTGAAGAAACCCGTCCAAAATCCCAAATGCAACTCAGCCACCATCCGCCCCGGCGTGATGGGTTTTCCAGAGGCCTGGAGTTTTTGGCGGGCCTCGCTCAATTGCCGTTGTTGCCAGAGCGGCAATGATGCAATCACATCATACCAGCACTCCCCGCCGCAACGATTGCTCAAGAATCGGTGCAGCGCGTTACGAAGGGCAATCTCGGCGATTTGGAGTGGGCAGTAAAGCGCCTCGCCCAGGGCCATGTTCCATATATAGCGGGCGAGGGTGGTCCTCGGATCAGCCCCATCCTGGCGGTACGCGTCCAGTCGCTCAGGGGCCAGAATGGATTCCACCTGCTGGAAAAATGCCGGATTCATGCTTGCACGCCGGCCGTGGTTGAGCTATAGTTCATTTGTTGACCTCGGAATTCCTTCCTTTGCCGCTTGCGGCAGACAGGAGCCGGGGTTTCTTCTTTGTGTACGTGCCCGCTCCTTTGTCGCCGCGCCAGGCATGGTCTGTCCCGGCGTTTTTGCTGGTGGTACTGGCGGTCATACCCTGTGTTATAGCGCCCAACGGGCTTTGACACAACAGAGGTTCTTCAGCAGGAGGACTGCCTCGGGACCGGAGCGGGCGCCTCATTTAGTATTTTGCAATCCCGCCCGCTTGGCCTATAAACAGCGCGTGTCCGGCGCTTCCCTGGAGTCCATCAACGCGAGCACGCGCTTTTGCGCGGTGCTGGGGCATCCCGTCCGCCATTCCGCCTCCCCGGCCATGCACAACGCCGCCCTGGCCGCTCTGCGCCTGAATTGGCGCTACCTGGCCGCCGAAGTCCGCCCCGCCGATTTGCGCGCCGCCATCATCGGGGCCAAAGCGATGCGGTTCGCCGGCATCAACCTCACCGTTCCCCACAAGACCGCCGCGCTGGAAATGATGGATGCGCTCTCTGAAAAGGCCGGCCTTCTCGGTGCCGTCAACACTATTGTATTTGAATCTCCCGGCCCCGCGGGAGATTGGATTCCGCTGGGCCGCGCGTCCGGCGACGGCGTCACCGAGGTCCGCAGCCACGGCCACAATACCGACGCCGATGGGCTGGCGCACTCCCTCAAGGAGGATTTCCATTGGCCGGACTTGCGCGGCGCCTCTGTTCTGCTTTTGGGCGCGGGCGGAGCGGCCCGGGCCGCCGCGCTGCAACTGGCGGAAGAAGGCGTCGCCAGCCTCTTCCTGGTCAATCGCACCGCGGCCAGGGCCGGACAACTGGCCGCTGAAGTCGCCGCCCGCTTCCCGGCTGTCAAAATAATTCTGACGCTGCCGCCCGATCCGGTGGATTTGGTCCTCAACGCGACCTCCCTCGGCCTCAAGGCGGACGATCCGCCGCCTTTGGATGAAGCATGGCTGAAATCGCGCCGCCCGCCTCGGGTGTATGACATGATCTATCGCCCCGCCGAAACGGCGTTTCTGCGCGCGGCCAAAGCCGCCGGCTGCCAGACGGCCAACGGCCTGGGCATGCTGCTTTACCAGGGCGCCGCCGCGCTCGAATTGTGGACGGGCCTGCCGGCGCCCATTGAAATCATGCGCGCCGCTTTGAAGGAGAATATATATGGCTGACCCAAAAACATGGGAGGCGCTGCCGTTTCATTTTTGGACGGTGACGGCGTTTGTCTTCGGCTCCATCGTGGGGAGTTTTCTCAACGTCTGCATTCACCGGATGCCGCGGGGGGAAAGCATCGTCAGCCCGCCCTCGCATTGTCCGCATTGCCGCTATTCCATACCGTGGTATTTGAACATCCCCCTGTTCACCTGGCTGTGGCTCGGCGGCCGATGCGCCAATTGCAAGGCCCCGATTTCTCCGCGCTATTTTTTGGTCGAACTGCTCACGGCGGTTCTCTTCGCGGCCTGCTGGGCCAACTTCGGCCATATCGCGCCGCTGCTGCCGGTGGCTTATGCGATTCTCATCGCCGGCTTGATCGCCGGTTCCTTCATTGATCTGGAGCACCTGATCATTCCCGACCAAATCACTTACGGCGGCATTGTGGCCGGGCTGTTTTGCTCTCTTTTCGCGCCGCAGATGCACCTGACTTTTCCCGCCTTGACCCGTCTGTCCTCCCCGCGCGCCGGCTTGGTGGACAGCTTTCTCGGCCTGGCCGTCGGGGGCTGCGTCGTTTATGCCATCTTGCGCGCCGGAAAATCTTTGTTGGGCCGGGAGAAAATGGAATTGCCGCCCGACAGCCGGATTATCTTCACGGAAAAATCCGTCCAACTGCCCGGCGGGGAATTTCCCTATGAGGACTTGTTTTACCGCAAGAGCGACGCCATCGAGCTGCAGGCGCTTCGCGTGGAACTGATTGACCGCTGCTATGCGAACGTCCCCGTGCGCCTCACCGCCGACTGCTTGACAATCGGCGGCGACACCTTTGACCCGGAAAAGGTCCTCTGCCTGGAAGCGGTGGCCGGCCGGATTCTGCTTCCGCGCGAAGTGATGGGGCCGGCGGATGTGACGTTCATGGCGGCCATCGGGGCGTTTTTAGGCTGGCCGGCGGTGTTTTTTTCGCTGGCGGTCAGTTCGATGCTCGGCTCCATAGTGGGCGGGACGGCGATTGTGCTCAAAAAGCGGGACTGGTCGAGCCGGATACCCTACGGCCCATACATCGCGATGGGCGCGGTGATCTGGATTTTCGGCGGCTACGAATGGCTGCGCGCCTTCTTCCCGCCGTGATAACCGATGATTGCTCTGATTGACTATGATTCCGGCAATTTGCGCAGCGTCCAGAAGGCGCTGCTCAAAGCCGGCGGCGACGTCCGCGTCGCACGCCGCCCGGAGGAAATGGCCGCCGCCGACGCCGTGGTGCTGCCCGGCGTGGGGTCGTTCGACGATTGCGTCAACGCCATGCGGAAGCAGGACTTGCTGGGGGCGATCCGGGAGTTTATCCGCGGCGGACGGCCTTTTCTGGGGATTTGCGTGGGCTATCAGGCGCTGTTCGAGCGCAGCGAGGAATTCAACAGTTGCGCCGCCGGGTTGGGCGTCTTCGCCGGCAAGGTGGTGCGCTTCCCGGACCAGCCGGGCCTGAAAATCCCGCAAATCGGCTGGAACCGGATTGACATCGCGCGCCCGGACTGTCCGCTTTACAGAGGCATTGACTCCGGCAGCTACGTTTATTTCGTCCACAGCTTTTTTCCCCAACCGCTCGACCCGTCCATCATCGCGACCGAGACGACTTATGGCCGGACATTCGCGTCATCCGTCTGGCGTGACAACATTTTTGCCACGCAATTCCACCCGGAGAAAAGCCAGGACGTAGGATTACAACTGTTGCGAAATTTCGTGGTTCTGGCCTCGATTTCGGGTTCTTGATCTTAATCTTAATCCTAATCTTGATCTTAATCTAAATCCTGATTTTCAAACCAAAATGTTGTCGTTTGCGGCCAAGCGCCGCAGGCGCGATATCTTTGTAGAAATCCTCGGAACCGAAACCCAAAAGCCCCGTAGGGGCGCCATCTTTGTCAAACGAATATGCCGCTCCTGACGGAGCTTGAAAATGCTTTTCGGTTTGGTTCCACAAATATGTCGCGCCGATGGCGCTTCCCGCGCCGCAATTCGAGTTGAGTTGCCGATGCATGCGCAGTAGTTTGTGTTCATGAGCATGAAAATCGAGCGGATTGCTGAAGAGGCTCTCGCCTTGCCCAGCGAGGCGCGGGCTTTGCTGGCGGACCGTCTGGTGGAGAGTCTTGACCCGGAGGAAGACGGCTATGTTCATCAGTTGTGGATTGCCGAGGCGCGCCGCCGCCGGGATGATGTTCGCAGTGGAAGGGTCAAGACAATCCCCGGTGATGAGGCCTTGGCACAAGTGCGACGAGCATTGAGCAGATGCTGACGATTTCAGAGCTTGCCAAATCTTACGGGCCGCAGACGTTGTTTGAAGATGTCTCCGTCCAGGTCAGCCGCCAGGACCGCGTCGGCCTGGTCGGGCCGAACGGCGCGGGCAAATCCACGCTGTTCTCGCTGATTCTCCAAACCGAATCCCCCGATGCCGGCTCCATCACGCTGGAGCGCAACGCGACCGTCGGCCATTTGCCACAGGAAACCGCGCCGGCCGGCGGGGAAACCGTTTTGGAACTCGCCACCGCCATCAACCCGGAAATCGCCGCCTTGCAGAAAAAGATCAAGGCCGCCGAATCGGATCATGCCGCCGCGCACCAGGCGGGCGATTACCACGACAACATCCACGCCCGCTACGACGCGCTGGGCGGCTATCAACTGGAGCCGCGCGCCAAGCAGATTCTCGCCGGCCTGAGTTTTCGCGAAACGGATTTCCACCGCCCCTTGCGCGAGATGAGCGGCGGCTGGGTCATGCGCGCCCATCTGGCCCGGCTCCTGGTCCAGTCGCCCGACTTGTTGATGCTGGACGAGCCGACCAACCATCTGGACTTGGAATCCTTGCAATGGTTCCAGGAATACCTCCGCCAATACGCCGGCGCCGTTCTCCTCATTTCCCACGACCGCGCCATGCTCAACCAACTGGCCAACCAAATCTGGGAACTGCGCCAGCGCAAATTGATCCGGTACCGCGGCAATTACGACGATTATCTGGCCCAGCGCGAAGCCGCCGAAGTCCAGCAGTTGGCCGCTTACAAGAACCAGCAGCGCGAAATCACCCATCTCATGGAATTCGTGGACCGTTTCCGCGCCAAGGCCAGCAAAGCCTCCCAGGCCCAGAGCAAGCTCAAGCAGGTCGAGCGCATGGAAATCATCCAAGCTCCCGGCGAGGAGGGACGCCAAATCAAATTCCACTTTCCCCAGCCGCAGCGCAGCGGCTTGAAGGCCATTGCCCTCAAGGACATTCACCACGCCTACGGCCAAAACGCCGTCTATCGCGGCATTGATTTCCAGGCCGAACGCGGCCAGCGCACGGTGCTTGTCGGCCCCAATGGCGCCGGCAAATCCACGCTCCTGAAAATTCTGGCCGGCGTCGTCCATCCCCAGAAAGGCACTCGCGAGTTGGGCCACAACACCCGCGCCGGTTACTATTCCCAATATCGCGTGGACATGCTCCACCCCGAACGCACCGTGCTGGAAGAGGCGCTCGACACCCCCGAACGCATGACGGAGGAATCCATCCGCACGCTGCTCGGCGCGTTCCTTTTTCGCGGCGACGACGTTTTCAAAAACGTCAGCGTCCTGAGCGGCGGGGAAAAAAGCCGGCTCGCGCTGGTCAAGCTCCTGCTCCGGCCGCCGAACCTGCTGCTGATGGACGAACCGACCACCCACCTCGATATGCCTAGTATTGACGCTTTGATCACGGCGTTGCGCCAATACACCGGCACGCTCATCTTCATCAGCCACGACGTCTATTTCATCCACCAGATCAGCAACCACGTCGTGCGCGTGGACGCGGGCCGCCTGACCCATTATCCCGGCGGCTATCAATACTATTTGGACAAAACCGCCGCCTCCTCCCCGCAATCCGGGGCATCGCCGTTCCGCGAAGCAGGGCCGGCCGAGCCTGCCCCCAAGTCCGCCCGCAAAGAGCAAAAGCGGCTCGAAGCCGAACAACGCCAGGCCCGGTCCGGCGAGCGCAAGGCCCAGCGCGAGCGCCTTGCGAAATTGGAAGCCGAAATCCTAAAACTGGAAACCCGCCAAAAACAACTCGCCGCCGACTTGGAAAACCCGGCGATCTATCAGCAGCCCGGCCGTGCCCGGGACATCAACCTGGAGTGGTCCGCCAATTCCGCCCGTCTCGACCAACTCGCCCCCCAATGGGAACGAGCCGCCGAGGAGGCCCTGGCGGCGGAGTAGGGGAGCGCTCCCTCAGAGAACCAATAACAAATTTACAATTCCCAATTCCCAATCGAGCCGTCCGCAATCCCCGCCTTCACGGCAGGGCGAAACTCCAGCACAACCGTGTTGTGCTGGATTCTCGCCCTGCCGTCATGACCAATCCGCAATCCGCAATCGAATCATTCCGCATTCGGCGGCTTGACCAAAAACTCCACCGTGCGCGTCTTCTGCGCGACCCAGGTAATGTCCAGCGTTTTCGCGTTGGTGGGGTTATGATCCAAATGAATAATACGGGTGAATTTAGTCCATCCTTTGGGGAGGTCGTGCCCCTGATACTCAGACGGTTCCTCGTAGGATGCCTTGATTTTCTCGCCCTGATCGGTGACGATCTGCAATAGACTAACCGCTACTCCTTGGGGGGGAGTGGAAACCTCAAAGTGAATACGGGTTTCCATCCATTCAAAACCGTGCGGGTTGGGGGGTGTCAGGTTCGGCTTCCGCTCGAATTCCTTCAGCACGAATTCCACCCCGTTGACGACGTTGGTCATGGAATTGGTTGCCGTTGTTCCCACCGCCGGAACAGGCACATTCTTAAAGGTCGCCAACTCTTCCGGCAAATACCCGAAACTGCGTTTTAGCTCCAGCTTCAGACGCCATGCGGCCTCGTCCGGCCAAAGCGTTCCCCCTATGGAATCCGCCTCTCCGCTCTGGTCAACACGAAAGAGCTGTCCACGAAGAACGTTTCCTGTGGCATCGCTCAACTCGAGGCTCTGTGTGATCCATAGTTTGGAACCAGACAACCAGCGAAGGCTCACTTGTCCCGAGGGTTTGGATCTGCCCGATGCTCGTTCCGAGTTGTTTGCGCAGGAAATTTGCCGCCGGCAATGGGAGCCGGTTGACCAACCGAGCCGCTGTCGAACCCAGCACATGGTTTGTGCCGTAAGTCGTGCCGATAAATTGGATCTGCACCCCGCCCGGCAGGGTGACAATTTGCGGCGGGCCTTCGGGCGTTCTGTCCCACAGCAGCCACGCCGTAACTCCAATGGCGCACACCAACAGCGCCAGCGCCAGCCGAACAAGTTTCCTCCGCCGGGGACGGCCGCAACAGCCCGTTCCTTTGCCAGCCGGGATGATGTCTTCCGGCTTGAGGGGCGTATCATTGCCCGGCACATTCGCTCCATCGTCCATGCCGCCATCCTCACCCCTCCCGCACTCCATTTCAACGTTAAAATCCTCGTAGCGGCTTTCGGCAGAAAGCCGCCATAGTCCCGTACGCCGCCAAGAAGGGCAGGAACCGCAATCGTCCGGTGTACGAGGTTGAACAGGAGCAAACAGAGCAAACGGAGTTGCTCCGTTATCTGTTGTCTATTGTTGAAAGTCGCCGATGGAGAGAGCCTAGCCTTCCATACGCAAGTGTCTAATTATCAATACATTACACACAATTTAAGTTTATATCATTTAAGAATTGACAAAGCACAATTAAAGGCTATATTTTTAAGACTATGGTAACGTATGATTGGATCGAAGGTGGCGCGAGGAAGGCGGGATGCCCCGCCCATTGCGGATTGTCCCGATCTATCGGGACGGATTGCGGATTTGACGCAAAGGCGCAGCGCGGCCACCCGCATCCAGAGCTCATCAACCGCAGACAACAAAGGCGTTTCAACGCAAAGTCGCAAAGTCCCAAAGTCGCAATGCCGGAAAAATCTCCTTGCGTCTTTGCGCCCTTGCGCCTTTGCGTTGAATTTCCCCATTCCTTCCGGGATAAAATCCTAGCGAGAATGTTAAGCCAAAGGAGGCCAGAATTAAGGCTAATTAAGGTTAATTAAGGTTAATTAAGGTTAATTAAGCCAAAAAATGCTTTTTTTATGATTCGAAGCGGCAATAATTGCCGGGTCCACCCCGCTTTCCCGCCCCTGGTGAGTGGTCAAAAATCGCCATTTCGCCGACTTTCCCCCCTCCGGTCAAACCCAGTCAAACCCAGTCAAAGCCAAAACGGAGGTTCGACCCAAAAAACGACCATGCCACCGTCATCCGAAATCCGCAATCCGTCCCGATGCATCGGGACAATCCGCAATCGAGTTGCGGCTCGACAGAGTCTCGCCCTGCCGGGTTGGAAGGTTTTCCCATCACTCCATCACTCCACCACTCCATCAACCGGGGATCGCCGTCTCGCTGTGGCGGCGCTGGGAGAAGCGGCGATAATGGGTGTAACCCACGGAACGCGCCAGCGCCACCGCCTCGCCGAAGGCATGGCCCACTTCGCCCGGCGCATGCGCGTCGGAGCCGAAGGTGATGGGCACTTTCAGTTGCGCGGCCAGTTCGAGGAGGGGGCGGCTGGGGTAAATTTCGCGGCAATCCTTGCGCAGGCCGGCGGTGTTGAGTTCGATGGCGGCATGTTTAGTATTGACAGCATCCAGAAAGCGGCGGTAAAGCGCGGAGCAATCCTGTTGCGGGCGGATGCCGAATTTCTTGGGCAGATCGGCGTGGCCGATGATCTCGAACAGCCCCGATGCCGCCGCCTGGGTCAGCCTGTCAAAATAAATGCTCCAAACCTCGAAAGGGTCCGCCTCTTTCCATCGGGAAATCTGCTCCGGGTTGTCCACCGCCCACGAATCCGAAACGTAATGGACCGAGCCGATGAAATAGTCCCACGGATACCGCCCCGCCAGATCGCGAATCCAATCCTCCTGGCCCGGCAGATAATCCACCTCCAGCGCCAGCCGGATCTGGAGATCGGGATGATCCTGTTGCGCCTGCCGCACCTTTTCCACATAAGCACCCAATTGATCCAGACGCATCCGCCAGTTGTCAAAATCATCCCGCGGCATGGGCGAGTGATCGCTGAAGCCGATCTCGCTCAACCCGACGGCCAGCGCCCGGGCCGCGTAAGCCGACGGCTCGCCGGTCGCGTGCCGGCACAGCGGCGTGTGGATGTGGTAATCGGCAAGCATGTTCTGAATGATGAAGGCTGAAGGATAAAGGCTGAAGGATGAATGTCTCGTTTTCGTCTCTTAATCTTAATCCTAATCTTAATCTCTCTTAATCCAAATCTCAATCAATGAGCCAGATTCAAGTTGCGCACGACGGCGGCTGTGGAGCGGGCTTTGTTCAAGGTGTAAAAGTGAAGGCCGGGCGCGCCCGCGCGCAGCAGTTCGGCGCATTGCCGGGTGGCGTATTCGATGCCGAATTCCGCGCAGCCTTCGTCGTCATTTATATACTTGTCAAGGCTCGCCAGCAGCGGGGCGGGCAGGTCCGCCCCGCACAGCGCCGTGAAGCGTTTGATTTGATGCGCGCTCAGGATGGGGATGATGCCGGGGCAGATCGGCACGGTGACGCCCTTCTTGCGGAGGTAATCGCGGAAGCGGAAGAAATCCGCGTTGTTGAAGAAAAGCTGTGTCAAGACGAAATCCGCCCCGCAGTCAATCTTGTTCTTCAAATGGTCCCAGTCCGCCTCGCGCCCTTCGCGGCAGGCGATGTGGCCTTCGGGAAAGCCGGCCGTGCCGATGCCAAACCCGCCCATTTCCTTGATGAACCGCACCAGTTGATAGGAATACTCGAAACCGCCCTCCGTGCGGGTGAACGGGGCGCCGCCGGGCGGATCGCCGCGGAGGGCCAGGATATTCCTGACGCCCAGCCGCCAGGCCTCCAGGAGCACCCCGCGCAGTTCCTCCGCGGTGGCGTTGACGCACGTCAGGTGGCTCATGGCGGTCAGGCCGTGTTCGCGCTGGATTCTGTCCACGATCATCAGCGTCTTTTCGCGCGTGCCGCCGCCCGCGCCGTAGGTGACGGAGCAATAATCGGGCTGGAGCGCCTTGAGGGCCGGGATCGTTTTTTCCAGAAGCGCGCGGTCGCCCTCCTCCGTTTTGGGCGGAAAGAACTCGAACGAGACGACCGGCTGTCCGGCGGCTGCTTTCCTGGCGTGAATGTCGCGGATAAATTCCATAATCCTAATCTTAATCTCAATCTTAATCTTAATCCTAATCTCTTCTTCCCTTCGTGCTGGAGATTAAGATTAGGATTGAGATTAAGATTAAGAACCGGAAACCGCCACGCTAAAAGTGACATTCACCAGTTACGGCGGGAACTGGTCGAATTTGCGCTCGTGGTCAATCCCGCGCAATTGCTGGTCCGCAAAATCCAGCACCGCGTTCCAGTCTGCCGGCGCAAGGGAGTGTGGGTGTGCCTCGTAATTTATGCCCACCCGGTTGGTGCTCGCGCCGAGGAAGTCATACACCGGCCGCGCGGCCAGCACCGATTTCCGCACCGCGCTGGGGAGGCACAATGTGTCCGCGGTCCCTTCGGCGTCAATCCACGGGCGCGGCGCGGCCAGCGCGATGTACCAATAGGCCTCAAAGGGGAGCTTCTGCACCTGGCTGCCGAACTCCGTGAATCGCGGCACGAAGTACCACGGGAATTTTCGCATCATGTCATCCACCCCTTCCCCGCCGCCGCGACCGGGGCCGCAGAAGCGGTATGCGCCCGACCCCGCGCCGCAGGAAGCGGCCGGCGCGCCCAGCGAAATCCGCTCGTCAAAGGCCGTCGCCACCAGCACCAATCTGCCCAGCCGCGAATGGCCCAGCGCGATCAGCCGGTTGGTGTCTGCCCAGGGTTGCGCTTCCAGATAATCCACACCCCGGGAAAGCCCCCACGCCCAGGCCGACAGCACGCCCCAGTCGTATTCGGGATACGCCGGGAAAAACGCGGAGTTGCGGAAAGTCGCGTCGTCCGCGCCGCACTGCGTGTAACGATACGTCATGATCGCATAACCGCGATCCAGCAAATTTGTGAAACCGCGCGCTGCTGTTTCCGGGTCCGCCGGGCCGCTCGCGCCGCGGGCCGGTGGATTGGCGGCGGCAGCGCCCGGAGTGGCGTTAAAGGACGGATTGATGATGGTGGGGAAAGACCCGTTGCCCTTGGCCGGCGTGAATATCGCCACATCAAATCCCAACTTTTCACCCGGCCCAAACTTCAAGTGAACCAGCCGGAACTGGGCCGCGCCCGACAGCACACTCCGCGATTGAAGCTCCTCTCCGCTGACATTTCCCGGCGGCGGCGGCGCATGGCCCAGCTCGTAGAACTCCAGAATCTGTTTCATCTCCTCCCGGCGCAGCCGCCATTGCGCGGGCGTGGTCACCTTTGTCCCGTCGCTCATCGTCATCACATCCGGCATTTCCGGACGGACGGGCAGGGCGCTGACCGGCACGAGAATTTTTGTCATGTCCGGCTCGGGCGGCCTCTGCGGAGAACCGCCTCCAGCAAGGGCGGCCCCTGCGGTCATGACGAGAAAGAAACAAAGCTGCTGGGTCAATGGGTTTTTCATAAGTTGAACGGCAGCCTGCCACGAATGGGGCGGAAAGGCAAGCGCCGTAGGCGCGACATCTCTGTAGAACCCCGCAACCAAAAGCCTCAAGCCCAGTCGGGGCGACATATAAGCCGGTCGAAGATTCCGCTCCTGACGGAGCTTGAAAATCTTCTTCGGTTTGGTTCTACAAATATGTCGCGCCGATGGCGCTTCCCGGGCTGGAATACAGTTGAGCCATACGCGGCCCCGAAATCCAACCCCAAAAAACAGAGTGGGCAATTTCTTGACTTTGCCGCGCGGGCAAACTATTTACCCCGGCCAGCAACCAAATTGCGCAGATCGCCACGCATGAATTTATTTCGCCGCAGAAAGATGAGCGACCTCCAGGCGGAGGTGCTCCAGGACCACAGCCTTCGCCGCGCCCTCGGCCCGCTGAACCTCACGACGCTGGGAATCGGCGCGGTCATCGGGGCCGGCATCTTCGTCCTCACCGGCCAGGCTGCGGCCAACTACGCCGGACCGGCCATTGTCTTTTCGTTTATTCTGGCCGGGATCGCCTGTGGCCTGGCCGGACTCTGCTACGCGGAATTTTCCTCCATGATACCCATCTCCGGGTCGGCCTATACTTACAGCTACGCCACGCTGGGCGAGTTGGTGGCCTGGATAATCGGGTGGGACTTGATCCTCGAATACCTGTTTGCGGCCTCCACCGTGGCCGTGGGGTGGTCCGGCTATGTCGTGTCCTTTCTCAAGGATGTCGGGATCCACATTCCCCCGGCGTTCACCGTCGCGCCGTACATCCACGACGCGCCGAAGGATGCGGGTTGGAATATCTGGCGGATTTTCACCGAGGGCTGGAGCGGCACCGGCGCGGTCCTCAATGTGCCGGCGATGTGCATCGTGGCCGTGATCACGGTGCTGCTGGTGATCGGCATCAAGGAATCGGCAACCTTTAACAACATCATCGTTGCAGTCAAGCTTACAGTAATCCTGGCCTTCATTGCCGTCGGCCTCTGCTTCATCAACCCCGCCAACTGGCATCCGTTCGTCCCCCCGGTGTCGGACCTCGGCCATTTTGGCTGGGCCGGCGTGCTGCGCGGGGCCGGCGTCATCTTTTTCGCTTACATTGGATTTGACGCGGTTTCGACGGCGGCCCAGGAGGCGAAGAACGCGCAGAGGGACATGCCCATTGGAATTCTGGCTTCGCTGGGCATCTGCACCGTTCTCTACATCATCGTCGCCCTGGTTCTGACCGGGATCATCAAGTACACGGAACTGAGTGTTCCCGACCCGATGGCGGTGGCGATCAATTCGCTGGGGCCAAAGGTGGCCTGGCTGCGGCCCATTATCAAAGTGGGCGCCATTGCGGGGCTGTCCTCGGTCATCCTGGTCATGATGATGGGCCAGCCGCGCATCTTCTACAGCATGTCCAAAGATGGTCTGCTGCCGGAGAAGTTCAGCGCCGTCCATCCCAGGTTTCGGACCCCCTGGCTGGCGACTGTCCTGACCGGCACGCTGGCCATGTTCGTGGCGGGGCTTTTTCCCATCGGATTGTTGGGCGAACTGGTATCCATCGGGACCTTGCTGGCGTTTGCGATTGTTTGCGCCGGCATATTTGTTCTGCGTTTCACGCATCCCGAAATCAGGCGGCCCTTCCGGACGCCGCTCTTCTGGCTGGTCTCGCCCCTGGGTGTCGGGGCTTGCGTTTTTCTGATGAGCGGCCTGCCGCGCGACACCTGGGCGCGGCTGATAGTGTGGATGGCCATCGGGTTCGTGATCTATTTTGGCTACAGCCGTCGTCATTCCAAGGTGCGGCAGGAGGCGCATTCGGGCGCGCTGCCGGGCGCATGACTAAGATCTTCACCCTCCCGGCAGGGCGGAGCTGCCGCTCCGCCCTGAATTTTTGGGCGGCTCCCGATTCAGCATCGGGACGCCCTACCGACGAACATGTGCAGGTGCTTGTCCCGCACCCCGCGCGCATTTGCCGTGAGGAATAAGCTTTCCGCTTTGGCCGTGAAGCCTTAACTTTTCCCTCATGCAGCCGTTTCAGATTATTTTCAACCCGTTGAGCGCGGCGGAATTGGCGAAGATGCCGCGCGAGTTGCAATTGCACATTCTGGGTGAATTCCGCGGATTGCCGCAGGAAGTGCTCACCCGCGACTCGCAGCATTTCGGCCAGTTGGAGCGCGCGGGCAAGACGCTGCACCGCTTTCGGCTGGGGGATTACCGGGTCTATTTTGAGCGGCACGAACTGGGCGTCGTGGTTCACCGCATCCTCAGCCGCAACACGCTGAAAGACTTTCTCTTCCGATCCAGCCTGCCCACCGGCGAGGACCAGGCGTTGCAGGAGAATCCCAAGTTCTGGGAAATGATCGAGTCCGCCCGGGAGAAGGTGTGACCTACTCAGTCAATGTCTTCGCCCAACTCGACGTTCCAATAGGCCAAATCCAGGAAATGCTTCCAGCTCTCGTGGTGGGGCATGCCGAGATTGACCTGCACGAAGGGACGCCATTTGGGCCGTTTGGGTTTGCGGACCAGGTGCAGCGCGGCCTCCTGCGGGGTGCGGTTGGCCTTCTGCGTGTTGCAGTGGATGCACGAGCAGACGATGTTCTCCCACGAGGTCGGCCCGCCGCGGTCGCGCGGTATGACGTGATCCAGATTCAGGTCCTTGCGCTCGAAAACCTGGCCGCAGTATTGACAGGTGTTGCGGTCGCGCTCGAAGATGTTGTGCCGGGTGAACTTGACCTCCTTCTTGGGAAGGCGGTCAAACATCACGAGCAGGATGACCCGCGGCACGCGGATTTTGAAGGAGACGGTGGCAATGGTTTCCCCCTGCGGCTCCTGCGCGGAAAAATCGCGCCATTGGTTGAAGCTGAAAGTCTGGAAGGCGCCCTCGTCGTCGCTCAGGACGACCTGGGCGTGGCCCTCGAAAAGGAGCGTCAGGGCGCGCCGGGCCGTGCAGATGTTGACCGCCTGCCAAAGGCGGTTCAAGACCAGGACGTGCTGATTTAAGAACGAACTCATAATGGCTCGAACAGAGTCATTATTAACATGGAGGGCGCCGGAATGTCAACGCGGCAACAACAAAGGGGGTCAAGCCGCGATTGCGCAGTAAGAGGCGCGGGAGCGCGGTTCGGGAACCGATTCTCCAGCCAGAGTACTGAAAAAACCCGATTTGCGCGGTTGACACCCTGCGGGGGGGCGGTATCTTCTCAAGCTCTGGATCGCGGGTGTACCGTGGCCGGCCGGTTGTCTCCCGACTCGGGGCAACTTTACTATATACGAAAACATGAAACGCCAGTATCAACCGTCGAAAGTCCGGCGCAGACGCCAGCACGGCTTTTTGAATCGCAATTCCAAGAAGAGCGGACGCGCCATTTTAGCCAATCGCCGCCGCGTGGGCCGCAAACGCCTCACCCCCGTCTAAACCGCCATGTCTGGCGACTCTCCCGCCGCCCTGGGCTTCCCGCGCTCCCGCCGCCTGAAGCAGCAGGGCGAATTCGCGCGCGCCCGCTCGCAAGGCCGGCGCCTGATTTGCGGCTGCCTCATTGCCAATGTCCTCCCGCGCCCCGGCCGCCTGACGGCCCGGCTCGGGGTGGTGACTGGCAAAAAGGTCGGCAACGCGGTCGCGCGCAACCGCGCGCGGCGGCTGATGCGCGAGAGCTTCCGCCTGCATCAGCACGAACTGGCCGGGCCGGTGGACCTGGTGCTGGTGGCGCGCCCTTCCATTGCGGGCAAAAAGCTGGCGGACGTGGAACGGGATTTGTTGCGCGTCCTGCGGCAGGCCCGGATCGGAGGCCAATGAACATCGGACAACAGGTTTCGATCTCGCTGATACGCGGCTACCAGGCGGTGATTTCGCCGGCGCTGGCGGTTTTTTTTGGCCCGGCGGGGGGATGCCGTTACACGCCCACCTGCTCCCATTACGCGCGGGAGGCGATCCGCCTGCATGGCGTGTTGGCGGGCGGCGTGCTGGCGGCCGGGAGACTTTGCCGCTGCCATCCCTGGGGCGCGTCCGGCGATGATCCGGTGCCAACATTAAGAGCAAGAACGACCCCCAAAATCACCCCCGGGCATGGACCGTAAGTCATTTCTCATTTTAGGCGTGGCGATCCTGGTGCTGTTCATGCTCTCCGGGCTGATCAACCGTTTGTATCCGCCCATCCAGGTGCCGGTCACGACGCCGGCCGCCGCGACCAATCTAACCGCCAATCCGCTGCCGGCGCCGGGCGCGGAAACCAATGTCGCGGCAACCACTCCGGGCACTGTCACCAATACATTGCCCGCCGCCCCGTCCAAGCCTCCGCCGCCGGAGATGACGCTGGCTGTTTCCAACGCGGATTTGATCTTTCACTTCACCTCCTACGGCGGCGGGTTGAAGGAAATCGCGTTGCGGAACACCAATTATCCGGCGGTGGTCCACAGCTCGCGCCAGGCGCAGGACGAACGCAACTTCGCCACCTTAAATTCCGGGGCGTCGGTTCCCGTCCTGGCCGTGCCGGGGGAGAATTCGCCGGGCGACGATAGTTATGCGCTGACCCAGCCGGCCAGCAACATCGTCCGCGCCGAAAAAACGCTGGCCGGCGGCTTGCGCGTGGTCAAGGAGTTTAACGTCGGGGATTGCGGCACCAATTATCTTTTCACCGCGAAAATCCGCTTGGAAAACACGTCGTCCAACAGCTTGCAAATCCCCCGGCGCGAACTGGTCGTTGGCACGACGACAGTCATCGGACCGCTGGACGACCTGACGACTTTGGGCGCGATGTGGTACAACGGCGACAAATCCACCGACATCGGAGCGGGCTGGTTCGCCAACCGGACGCTGGGCTGCTTTCCGGGGACGCCCCGCGCGGAATTTGACGATGGCGCCAGCAATGTCGTCTGGGTCGCGATGCACAGCCAGTATTTCGCGCTGGCGGCCGTGCCTGCCCAGCCGGCTCCGGCCGTGACGATTCGCAACCTCAAGCTGCCGCCGCCCGACGCCGGCGGTGTGGCGGCCGGACAGCGCCTCACGGTGACCAATGATTACGAGGGCTACCAAACCGCCTTCGTTTATCCCGCCACTCATCTGGACCCGGGCCGGTCCGTGGAACAATCCTTTACATTTTACGCCGGGCCGAAGGAATACAACGGTCTGGCGAGAATTGGCCACTTTATGGGAAACAACCTGGACTTGGTCATGGGCTTTACCAGCTTCCTGGGCATATTCTCATTCTGCTCGAAGTTCCTGCTCCTTTCGATGAACGGCCTGCATGAGTACATCGGACTGTCCTACGGCCTGTGCATCATCGCCATCACCGTGATTATCAAACTGGTTTTCTGGCCCATGACGGCGGCGAGCACGCGCTCGCAAAAGCGGCAGCAGGCGATTGCGCCGCAACTCAAGGCCATCGCCGAGAAGTATAAGGACGACCCGCTGAAGAAACATCAAAAGACGACCGAGCTGATGAAGGAGCACAAGATCAGCCCGTTGGGCAGTTGCCTGCCCATGCTCATCACCATTCCGGTCTTCTTCGGGTTCTATTCGATGCTGCGCAATGCCATCGAACTGCGCGGCATCCCCTTCCTCTGGGCGCACGATCTGACGCTGCCGGACACCGTCGCCATCCTCTCCGGTTTTCCCATCAACCCGCTGCCGCTCATCATGGGTGCCAGCCAGTTATGGCAGTCCCACTTGACGCCGCCCTCGCCGGGCATGGATCCGAGCCAGCAAAAAATGATGCGCTACATGCCGCTGCTGTTCATCGCCATTTTTTACCGGATGTCGTCGGGCTTGAACCTGTACTACACGGTGTCGAACTTGCTGACCATTGCCCAAACCAAGATGACGAAAATGGGACCCGATCCCGCCGACGGCCCGGCCAAGCCGGTTGCCCCCGCGCCGCAGAAAAAGAAGTAACTATTCAGGTAGGGACGCCTCGCCGAGGCGTCCAGTGGGCGCTCCGTTGCGCCCCTGGACGCGGGGCGGACAGCGCGGCGCGCTGTCCCTGCCTGAATAATGAGAAAAAGAAGTAGCCAAGACGAAGCCGGTCGTCTATATTCCGCCCGATCAACTTATTGAACGATCTTAACGCATTGCACGACTTATGCCCGCCCAGCCCAAAGAGACCCTGACCCAACTTCTCAAACACCTCGGCTTCGAGGCCACCGTGGAGGAGCATTTGCTTGACGACGGCATCTTTCTCGATGTCAAAACGGACGATTCGGGCCGCTTGATAGGCCGCCAGGGCCAAACCCTCTCCGACTTGCAATACGTGACCAACCGCCTCCTCTTCCACCAGGACCAGACGGTGCCGAAGGTCATGGTGGATGTCGGCGATTACCGGGCCAAAGCCCGCGAGGCGCTGGTGCAAAAGGCCATGGCCGCCGCCGAGAAAGTCCGCCGCTGGGGCGACGTGGTGGAGTTGGAGCCGATGAGCGCGTTTGACCGCCGGATTATTTACGGCGCCTTGAAAGACGCTCCCGGCATCGAAGCCGGCAGCGTCGAGGTCGAAGGCACCAACAAGAAAGCCATCCTCCTCCGCCCGAAACATTAGTTCGGAGGGCGGTATTTGGGCAACTGGTCCGCTTTCGGCGCGACCCGGCTCAAGTTGGGCGTCACATCGGCGTTGACATCGCCCACGGCCCAGCGGATGCCGCCCAGCAGGAGTTGCTGGAAAACCGGGCTGCTCCACACATCCTCGCGATGTCCCATGCTCGTGTAAAACACACGCCCCTTTCCGTACCAATGCGCCCAGGTGGCCGGATACGGCGGCCGGTCATAGCAATAGTTCCCGCCCGTCTTGTCCATCGTCGCCGTGTCCTGCGCCAGGATGATATGCAGGTCGCCGGCAAAATTCTTCAAGCTGTACCATTCCTCCAACGGGCCGAAATCCGCCGGCATCGCTTCCATCCCCGGAAAATTTGTGTCGGCGCGAATCACGCGCGCCTGTTGCTGGTCCCCGTGGTTGACAAACTCCCCGCCGATCATCTGGATGTACGGGTCCGCGTTCGTGCCGTCGTTCTGGAATCGCGCCGCGTCAATGTTCCGGTTGCCCGGCGAGTGAAACGTGTCCGACGCGCTATGCACGCCCACAAACCCCTTCCCCTGCCGGATCGCCTCCAGGAAGGCCGCCTTGCCCGCAGGGGGCATTGGCGGGTTGCCGTCCGTGCCGCTCTCCGTCAGGTCGCCTGTCGTATAAAAGAGCAAGGCGTCATATTGGGCGATATTCTCCGCCGTGAAGAGCCGGCCGTCCTTGGTGAACGTGAAATCCAGGTTGTTGGTTTGTCCCAGCTTCTTAAGCGTCTCTTCCGCAACGCTCAACTGGCCGCCCGTCCGGCGGATGGCCGAGTGCTCAAAGTTGGACGACTTGGAAAAAACCAGAATCTTCTTCGCGGGCTTCGGCTGCGGCGCGGCGCAAGCCGTCCAAGCGGACATGGCCAGCAGACCGGCCAGCGCGAGGATGACACTTCGCACGAAGGCACACATCCCAGGGGTGGATTTCATGCCGGCCATTCTCCGTGAAAAAGCCCCGGAGTCAATATCGTTCGCGCGTTCCGGACCACAGGCTGGAAAGCTGAAAGCTCAAATGAGTTTCTTCCGATTCTCAGCCGATCACTTCGACCGAGGAATGGATCAGGTTCTGATCAAGTGTTGCCAGCTTGATGCCGTGCAAGGTGGCCAGGTCAGCCAGGTAATGGTCGGTAACCTCTTCGGATTTGCCCGGATGCGAGTCAAGCGCATCCAGGCCGGCCGCAATCCGGACCGCCTTTCGATCTGCGGCGAACCGGTTGAGCAGTTCGCGCGCTTTCTCCAAAGGCGCATTGATGACCTTTTTGTTGGTTGAGATGCGCAGAAAACCAAGTTCAGATAGAGGACACAAAACGACGGCTTTTCCGGAAAGCCATGCAAAAGCTTTGGCATGCTGCGGATGGTCAGCCCAAATCCCCGCCAACAGGAGGTTCACGTCCAGCAAATACCCTGACGGGGGCGAAGCGGGCAAGGACGTTGGCGGGGGCGAACTCATGGAAATTCAGCAACCGCATCTTTGAGTGATTTCTCGTCTATCGGGTGTTCCAGCACACCGACACGGTATCGCCCGCGTCTTTCAATCCGGACCTTTGCGGTATCTCTTGGCAGCACAGGCACCAGCTTGGTCAAAATGTAATTCCCATCGGAGACGGCCCGGACATCGAACCTGTCCCCCGGGCGGGCCAGGCGCAGGGTCACTCGCTTTTTGCTGTCGGTCACGACTGTCATGGTGGGAATCTCCCACTTGTTTGGCCTAATATCAAGCGATAATTGCCATCCGCCGCGTCTTGACATGTCCGGGATTCCGATGAACGCTCTTGCCTCCAATATGAAACTGTATCTGCTCTCCGCCATTTTATGTTCCTCGCTGGCTCTTTGCCCCGCTCAAGCGCAAACCGCCATCCCTCTCTGGCCTGGCGTCGCGCCCGGGGCATTAGGAACCTCCAGCAATGACATCCCGACCCTGACTCCCTATCTGCCCGATCCAGCCTCCGCCACCGGCGCGGCGATGGTGATTTGCCCCGGTGGCGGTTACGAGCATCTTTCGCCCCGCGAAGGCAACGATTACGCCCTCTGGCTCAACCAGCATGGCGTCACCGGCTTCGTCCTCCAATACCGCCTCGCCTCCAGCGGCTACCACTATCCCGCCATGTTCCTCGACGCCGCCCGCGCCGTCCGTTTGGTCCGCGCCAGGGCGGACACTTGGAAAATTGACCCCAAGCGCGTCGGCATCATCGGTTCCTCCGCCGGCGGTCATCTGGCCTCGACCTTGCTGACGCATTTCGATTCCGGCAACCCCGCCGCAGGCGATCCGATTGAACGCCAAAGCTCCCGGCCCGACCTTGGCGTTCTCTGTTACGCCGTCATCTCCCTCGGCCAATACACCCATCAAGGCTCAAAAAGAAATGTCCTCGGCCCCAACCCTTCCCCCGAACTCGCGCGACTCCTTTCCAACGAACTCCAAGTCACCTCCAACACCCCGCCCTGCTTTATTTGGGCCACGTTCGAGGACAAAACGGTGCCGGTGGAAAACAGCATGCTTTTCGCCTCCGCGCTGCGAAGCAACAACGTGCCCTTTGCGCTCGACATCTACCAAAAGGGCGGTCACGGCCTCGGTTTGGCCGACCAGCCGCCCTTCGCCCATCCCCATCCCTGGACCGCCGACTGTTTGGTCTGGCTTCAGGCGCAAAAATTCGTGAAGTAACCGCACTCAATTTCAGTTCAGGCAGCGTTCCTTCAGATCGCCGAAATAAAGAACATTCTTCCTCTTCTTTTCCTTCTGCAGATAAGACGCCATCGCCTTGTCGTTTGTCAGAATAAGCACTGGATCGTAGCTGAGATCAATGATGGCCGCGTCGGCCAGTCCAAACCTCAAAAAGCACTCCTGCCCGGCCAGCCGTGCGGCTCCAATTCTCCGGGCATCGAACCTTTCATCCAATTCCGGGATCATCTGCCGGATAAAAAGGAGGAAGGCAGTTCTGTTTTCTTTCAACTTCTTCGATACGTTCGAGACCTCTGTAAGAAGGTGCGGCGTTGTCAATACTCTTCCCGGTTTCTTGAAATGCCCGATGATCTGTGCCAGCAAGTCGAATTCTTCCTCGTTGAACGAGCTATGCGGTTGGATTTCCGGGGAAAGCCGATAAAAACACCCCATGAAATATCGAAGCAATAGGTTGGTATCCAGCAACAATCTCTTGCCGTGGAATTTTTCCAGAGACCGCAGAACGGGGTCCGCCTTCATTCATCCTTCGGAATCTTCATGGACAGCACACGGCCCGTGGCGGCATCCACCTTGAAAACTTTGAGCTTGCGCATTGGCACTTCCAGAAATTTCGGCAGATTCTCGTTTCTTGGCCGGCGCTGGTTGTAGCCGATGGTCACCAGCCAGAATCGCTCGTCCTTGGACATTTCAATTTCTTCAAGACTGGGTTCTGCCCTTTCGAGGGCATTGGCAAAGGATCGGCCGGACGGAACGCCATGTGCCACATAGCCCTCGGTGGTCAATTGAACCCTTTTGGGAAAAAGCGTAAAAAAATAGGCGAACGCCGCCTCAGTGGCCTGTCGGGCATCAACCGGCCCGGTGGTTTGTCGAGGCGCTGGCGATTTGCGAACCATTGTTTGCATATCCAAAAACTAAACCCAACCGGGCCACCCTGTAAAGCGGCAATTCCACTTCCCATTTCCGATTTCTCTGCTATCTTAGGCATGGAAATGCCAATCAGGTGTTCCATATTCAGCGCCGTTTTCCTGGCCGCTGTCCTTTTCGCCGCGCCGGCGCGCGCCGCCGATTCCCTGCATTGGGGAACCGGCAGCAACAGCGTCTCCGTTGACATCAAGGACTGGCCGCTCCACAAGCTCCTTGGCAAAATCTCCGCCCTGACCGGATGGCGCGTCATCATAGAGCCGGGAACCACCGCCACCATTACCGCCAAGTTCAAAAACGCCTCCCCCGACGAAGCCTTGAACCGCCTGCTCGGCAACCTCAATTTCACCAAGGACGCCTCCAACGGCGTTTCCCGCCTGCTGGTCTATCACACCGTTCCCATCGCCGCCACCCAGCCCATCGAACCCGCCCCGCCGGAAGCGCCGGACTACCGTATCCCCAACGAGTTGCTCCTCCTCATGAAGCGCAATTCCACCAATTCCATTGACGACCTCGCCAAGGCCATCGGCGCCACGGTTATCGGGCGCGATCCCAAAACCAGACTCTATCGTTTGCAGTTCACCGACGGCGACGCCGCCGACGCCGCCGCCGGTCAGATCGCCGGCGACAACTCGGTGGCCATGGTGGATTCCAACTACATCGTGGAACGTCCCGCCCCGGCGCAAAGCACTCCGATGCCCGGCGCGGCCGTCCCCGTGCTCAATGTCAGCAGCCCGGTCAATGGCGTGGTCATCGGCCTGGTGGACACCGCCGTCCAAATGCAGAACGGCTTCAACCAGTATTCCCTGCCTCCCCTCACCGTCGTCGGCCAGCCCAACGAGCCGGCCGATCAAATCTCCCACGGAACCGCCATGTTCGAAAACCTGCTGCAAGGCATGGCCAGCGCCCCCAGCAAAATTCTGCCCGTGGATGTCTATCCCAGCGGCGACAGCACCACCACCTACCAAGTGCTGGAAGGCGCCGTCGCCGCCATCAACTCCGGCGCCAACATCATCAACCTCAGCATGGGCGGCACCGGGGACAGCGCCGCGTTGGACAGCCTGATTCAGCAAGGGATACAGAAAGGCGTTCTATTCGTCGCCGCCTCCGGCAACACCCCCGGCACTGCGCCGACTTATCCCGCGGCCTATCCTGGCGTTTTGGCTATTACCGCCTCCGATCCGAGCAACGGCCGGCTTGCCTCCTACGCCGACGACGGCTCCTTCGTCCGAGCCATGGACTCCGGCAGTTCCATCGTCTATCTCAACGGCCAGGCCTGGCAAACGCAAGGCACCTCCACCGCCACCGCCTTTGCCACCGCCGCCATCGCCCAGATCATCAACCAGCAGCATGTCTCCCTTTCCGACGCCGTCACCCAATTCATCCAATCCCACCCCCCGCCCAAGCCCTGACCCAATCCCCGCCAGAGGCGGTCGCTAATCGTCCGGGGAGCACACGTCCCGATTCCGAATCGGGATGTGGTGGACGGCGCCCCCGCCAGCCACATATTTCAACTTACGCAAGTGGCTAATTATCAATGTCTTACAACACGCTGATATTTGTTTCAATTTCCCATTGACAACTTCTGGCTTATACCTTAATCTTTCCAGACTATGGTAAGACATGAATGGCGGGATGGCGGCGGCGCGAGGCGGGAATTCCCCCGCCATAGCGAGTGGCGGGTTGACGGATTTAACGCAAAGGCGCGAAGGCGCAAAGGCGCAAAGAGAAAAGCAGAAATTGGGAAAGCAGAGAGCAGAAATGCTAATCAAGCCTAATCGTGTTATTTTCCAAACGTAAAATTCCGACTTTAAACCCGCAACTCCAACCGCTATACTAACGCCGTGTCCTGGCATGATGCTCGAACTTGTTTTTTGATCGCCGTGATCATTTACGGCTGCAGCGCCGTCTACTCCATTTTCCTGTGGCGCAAGGGCTTCCGCCATCACGATCATATCAATTACCTGCTGTTGCTCGCCGGGTTCCTCTTCCACACCCGCGCCATGTTCCTGCGCGGCCTGAGCCTTCAACGCTGCCCCGTCAACAACCTCTACGAAGCCATGACCTTCGTCGCCTGGACCATTGCGGCGGCCTTCCTGGTCCTCGGCCTCTTTCCGCGCCTGCGCCACTTCGGCGCCTTTGTCGCCCCCGTCATTTTCGGCATCGGCGTCTTCGCCCTGATGCCGGCGCTGGATGTTCCCTACAAGGGCAAACCGGAATTCAGCAACGGCCTGGTCAGCCTCCATGCCGCCCTGGCTCTGCTTTCCTACGGCGCTTTCGGATTGAGTTCCGTCGCCGCCCTGATGTATCTGACCTTGGAGCACGACCTGAAATTCAACAAGCTCCGGGCGCTTTTGGAGCTGTTGCCCCCGATAGACCGCTTGGAAAGGATCACCAGCGGCCTGCTCTGGGCCGGCTTCATCCTCCTCACCGCCGGGTTGGCCGTCATCCCGATGCTCCTTCGGCAACACCCGGAAACCCGGCTGGCCGCCGACCCCAAAGTGCCCTGGTCAGCCCTGGTTTGGCTGATCTATCTGTGCCTGATCGTCTTGCACAGCCGGTTTGCACAGTCCGGGCGCCGCTTCGCCTGGGGCGCCATCGGGACCTTCGCTTTCGTGCTGCTGACATTCTGGGGCGTGAACCTCCTGTCCGCCTCCCACAAATTCTAATTTCCCCATTCCCAACTCAGAATTCCCCATTCATCATTCATCATTCCCCATTTAAAAAAATGCCCTTCCTCGTCATCGGCTTAAGCCATCGCTCCTCGCCCGTCACCGTGCGGGAGCGGTTCGCCTTTTCCGAGGCGGCGCTCCCGGAAGCCCTGGAGAAACTGCGCCACGACACCGGAGCCGCCGAGGCGGTCATCCTCTCCACCTGCAACCGCGTCGAGATTTACGCCGTCATGGAATCGCCGGAACAGGAAGCCGCCGCCCAACTCCGCCAATTCTTAATGGACTACCACCAATCGCGTGAACCGTTAAACGACGCCCTCTATTGCCACGCCGATTGCCGCGGCCTGGAACATCTCTTCCAAGTCGCCTGCGGCCTGGATTCCATGGTCCTGGGCGAAACGGAAATCCTCGGCCAGTTGAAAAAGGCCTACGACACCGCCCTGCGGCTCAAGCACACCGGCGGCCGTTTGAACAAGATTTTCCAAAAAGCCTTCAACGTCGCCAAACAAATCCGCACGGAAACCAACATCCAGCGCGGCAGCGTTTCCGTCAGCTCCGTCGCCGTGGAATTGGCCGAAAAAATCTTCAGCTCCCTGGCCGACCATCCCGTCCTGGTCCTCGGCGCGGGCGAGGCCGGCGAAAAAACCGCGCGCGCCCTCCTCAGCCGCGGGGCGCGGACCCTCCTGGTGTCAAACCGTTCGCACGAAAAGGCCGCGGCGCTGGCCCTGGAATTGGGGGGCCGCGCCATCCGCTTTGAGGATTGGGCCGCCGAATTCCCCGGCATAGACATCGTCATCAGCAGCACCGCCGCGCCGCACTACATCCTGGACCGCGCCCGGCTGGAGGCGTTGATGAAGGCGCGCAAGAACCGGCCGATCCTTATGGTTGACATCGCCGTGCCACGCGACATTGACCCGGAGGCCAAGTGCCTGGAAAACGTCTATCTTTACAATATTGACGACCTCCAGGAAATCGCCGCCGCTTGCCTCCGCCAACGTCAAGACGAAATCGCACGCTGCGAGAGCCTTATCCGCGACAAGGCCCGCGCGCTCCTCCTCTCCGCCCCGGCCCGGTTCGCCGCCGGTTCCAACCTCGCCGCCGGCAACACCTGAGACTAATCCCATGACTCCCATTCTCATCGCCACTCGTGGAAGCGCCCTGGCTCGCGCCCAGGCCGGCATGGTGCTGGCCGGTTGCCGCGGGAAATTCCCCAAGCTCTCCTTCGAGCTGGTCATCATCAAAACCACCGGCGACAAATTGCAGAACGTCCCATCGGCTGAAAGCGGCCTCACAGCGGATCGGCCCGGAGGGCCTGCGCCGCAATTGCCGCGCGCGCTTTTCACCAAGGAACTGGAAGACGCCTTGCTCGATGGCCGCGCCGATCTTGCCGTGCATAGCTTGAAGGACCTGCCCACCGACTTGCCCCCCGGTTTGAGGCTGGCCGGCGTCGCCGGAATGCGCGCCGACGTTCGCGACGTTCTTATTTATCGTATTGACAACGGCCTCGCCCCGCGCATGAGGCTCCCCGATTTTCCTCCCGGCCTCACCGTCGCCACCGGCAGCGCCCGCCGCCTGAGCCAGCTTTTGGCCAGCCGCCCGGATTTCCGCGCCATCCCCATTCGCGGCAATGTGCCAACCCGGTTGCGGAAATTGACCACGCAACCCGGAATGGACGCCACGATCCTCGCCGCCGCCGGCCTGGAGCGGCTCGACATCCGCATTTCCCCGGCCGGCCTGCTGCGCGGCGGCGGGGCGCCCCATGATTTGGCCGCGTGCGTCCTCGAGCCGGAATTGATGCTGCCCTGCGTTGGCCAGGGCGCGATTGGCCTTGAAATCCGCGAGCATGACGTGCGCTTGACAGAGATTTGCCGCCGGCTCGATCACCACCAGACTTCCCAATGTGTGGCCGCCGAACGCTCCTTTCTCCGCGCGATGGGCGGCGGCTGTCAAACACCCATTGGCGCTTATGCCTGCGTGACCGGAGGACGGCTTTACTTGCGCGCCGTGGCGCACCTGACGCAAAATGTCCGGCGCGCCGAGGGAAGAGCGCCCTTGTCCGGCGCGGTAGCCCTGGGCGAAAAAGTCGCCGCCCAGTTGCTTGCCAAGCCTTCCTAGACCGCCCCCATGAACCACCCCGGAACAAACCCCATGCGTCCCCCGCGTCCCATAAGTCCCATTACTCCCATTACTCCCATTATTCCCATCACTCCTCAAGCCCGCTCATGACCACCCCCGGCACAGTATATTTGGTAGGCGCCGGCCCCGGCGACGCGCGCCTGATGACCTTGCGCGGCGCCGAGTTGCTCGCGCGGGCCGATGTGGTGGTTCACGACGCCCTCATCAACGGCGACATCCTCGGCATGGCCCGCGCTTCGGCGGAAATCATCAATGCCGGCAAACGTTACGGCGAACACGGCATCCCGCAGGAGGAACTCAACCGATTGCTCGTCGCCAGGGCGCGCGCCGGCCAATGCGTCGTCCGACTCAAAGGCGGCGACCCTTATGTCTTTGGACGCGGCGGCGAGGAAGCCCAGGCGCTGGCCGACGCCAAAATCCATTATGAAGTCGTCCCCGGTGTTTCCTCGATATGGGCCGTCCCCAACTACGCGGGCATCCCGATCACCCACCGCGATTATTGCTCCAGCTTCACCGTCTATACCGGCCACCAAGACCCGGACAAGCGCGACGTGGATTGGGCGCAAGCGGCCAAAACCCCCGGCACAAAAATCATTCTCATGGGCGTGACCCGCATTCGCGAAATCTCCCTGGCCCTCGTCACCCACGGCATGGATGCAAAAACGCCTGTGGCCATGATCCGATGGGGAACCACCGGCCGCCAGCAGTGTATCGAAGCCACCTTGAAAACCATCGCCGACGCGGTCGAGCGCGCGGGCTTCAAACCGCCCGCCCTGACCGTCATCGGCGAGGTCGTCAAATTGCGGCCCAAGCTGAACTGGTTCGAGAAGCTTCCTCTTTTTGGCCGGCGCATTGTCGTCACGCGCGCCAGCGCCCAGGCCGGCCAGTTGTCCCGCCAATTGCTCGAACGCGGCGCCGACGTGCTCGAAATTCCCGTCATCCGCCTCGAGCCGCCCGCCGAGCATCGGGCGCTGGCCGACGCGCTGCTCGAACTCAATGCCTACGACTGGATTATCTTCACCAGCCCCAACGGCGTCACCACTTTTTTTCAGTATTTCTTCAAGGCCTTCGACGACATGCGCGACATTGGCGGCGTGCGCATCGCCGCCGTCGGGCCGGCCACCGCCGCCAAACTTCAGGAACTCCATCTCAAGGTGGACCTCATGCCCTCGGAAGCCACCGGCGCGGCGCTGGGCGACGCGCTGACGGGATACGAGAGCATCGAGAACCTGAAGATGCTGCTCCTGCGCGCCGAAGCCGCCGGAAAGGAGCTTCCCCAAAAACTCGAGAAATTGGGCGCTATTGTGGACGACATCGCCTGCTACAAGACCGTGCCCGAAACGGAGGACCGCAACGGCGCCGGCGCGCGCCTGCTCAAGGACGGCGCAGATTGGATTACATTTGCCAGCGGTTCCGCCGTGGCAAACTTCCACGCCCGCTTCAACCTAAACCAATTGTTGACAGCCCATCCACATATCAAATTCGCCTCCATCGGCCCGGAAACCACCAAAGCCCTCGCCGCCCTCGGCCTCAAACCCGCATTGGAAGCCAGGGAGCACACCATCGCCGGCTTGGTCAAAGCGCTCGAAAAAGCGGCCATTCCGCATGAAGGGCCTGGGATAAAATGATGTTCACTATCGGCTTTACAGGAACAGGACACTGGACAGTGGGAACGCTGGCCATAGCAGCGATTGTGCTGTTATTGTGGTATGCTCTGATACAGTGGTTCAAAGACAAGGATTAGGCGATGACTCAATCCCAACCCGGGAGGGGAATGGCGCTTACATAAGGCATAAAACATTGATTGACAATACGTTACCATGATGCTCCGAATATGCCGCCCCGATGGGGCGTTCAATTTCCGCTCCTCCAGGTTCTACAGATATTCCGCGCCTACGGCGCTGAGCCGCGCAGGCTCCAGCTTGCGGCCGACGCTGGCACTGGCAGCGCCGTAGGCGCGGCATAATTGTAGTCAATGGATCAAAATGTATCCCAAGCTCCGTGAGGAGCGATATATTCCGCGTGCCGCGCCGAAGCCCATTCATAACCTGTTGCAAACGCGCATGTTACAATTGCGATTCCTTAAGTATGCGCCATTCCCCCGGTAGGGCGGGACTCCGTCAAGGACTGAGGCATTCCTCTCCCGCCTCACACAAGTTCAGTCAACCGGACTCCTTCGCGAATCAGCGCGGCGGCGGCGGCGGGCGACTTGGACTCGGCGTAGATGCGCAGGACCGGCTCGGTGCCCGAACCGCGCAGCATCAGCCACGAGCCGTCGCGGGAAATAAGCTTGACTCCATCGTAGGACTTGATTTCGGCCAGCGGCGAGCGAAGCAGGCGGGGCGGCGGTTTGGTTTTGCAGAATTCCATCAGCGCGGCCCGTTTTTCAAATGGGAAATGGGCGTCCAGCCGGACGTAATGATGCGGGCCGTACTGCCTTTCCAGCCGGCGCAAAAGTTGATTGACAGACACGCGCTCGGTCGCGAGCATTTCCAGCAGCATCATCCCGGCGGCGATGCCGTCGCGTTCGGGCATCAGTTCGGGGAACCCAATGCCGCCGCTTTCCTCAAAGCCGAGCAGCACGTTGCCCTTGAGCATTTCCGCGCAAATATACTTGAAGCCGACGCCCGTTTCCACCAGCTCCAGGCCGTAGTGCGCGCACATCTTGTCAACCATCGAAGTCGTGGTCAGCGCCTTGATGACCCGTCCCCTGCCCCGCCGGTTGACGATGAAATGATGCAGCAGCAGGCAAATAATTTGATGGGTCGTCAAAGGCCGACCCCGCCCGTCCATGCCGCCCACCCGGTCGGCGTCGCCGTCAGTCACCAGGCATATATCGTGCGGATGCTTTTTGAGCCAGGCGGAACTGGCGGCGTAATTTTGCGCCACCGGTTCCGGGTTCACGCCGCCGAAATTGGGGTCGTGCCGCCCGTCCAGCGTGGTGACGCGGCAGGTCGTGCCCCGCAGCAATTCGTCGAAACAGCCCGCCCCCACGCCAAAGAGCGCCTCGTGCGCGAAACGGAGCCTGGAGCGCGCGATCAATTTGAAGTCAACAATCTGTTTGATTCTCCGGAAAAGAGCGGGCCGCAAATCCCGCGCCTTCACGCGCCCGGCGCGGATGGCGTCCGCGGCGGCTTCCGCGCGGACCGGGTTCGCATCCAGCAGCGCTTCCACCGCCTGGCAAAGCGGCGCCTCGGCGGAACCGCCGTAGTGGGCCTTGATTTTGAACCCGTTGAACATGGGCGGATTATGGCTGGCGGTAATCATGACGCCGCCCGCCGCCTTTTGAGTCTTGACAGCAAAGGAAACCGCCGGCGTGGGCGTGGGGCAGCCGCTCAAGACCACCTCGAACCCGTTTCCCGCCAGAACTTCCGCCACGCGCCGCCCAAACTGGTCCGAAAGAAACCGGCGGTCGTAGCCGACGATGATCTTCCTCTCCGTTCCGGCCGGGGGGGACCCGTTCCAAAAATCGGCGGCGGCCTGGCTGACGCGATCCAGGTTGTGGAAGGTGAAATCCCCGGCGATCACGGCCCGCCAGCCATCGGTTCCGAATTTGATGCTCATGCCGGATTCTGTGTAAATTATAGCGTCGCGCCTCTGGCTCGAACGGTTCCGCATTGGATGCTCATGCCGGGTTCAGGGCGCGGGTTGAGCCGCGCCCTCCGCCGCTTTCCTCAGTTTCGCCACGGCGGCTTTCAAGTTGCGCCGGTGCAAAAGACAAGTGCCGCTGATGAAGGTGTCCGCCCCCGCCCGGGCGCACTGCGCGACGGTCTCGAAATCCACCCCGCCGTCCACGGCGATGCGGTAGTTCAAGCCGCGTTCCCGCCGCCAGGCGGCCGCCTGCTGGATTTTGGGCAGCGTTTCCGTGATGAACGACTGCCCGCCGAAACCCGGATTGACCGTCATGACCAGCAGCGAATCCACCTCGTCCAGGAACGGCTCGGCCGCCCGCATGGCCGTCGGCGGATTGATGGCCAGGCCAATCTCCTTGTGCAGCGAGCGAATCTTCCAAATCAGCGCCGTGACCTGATGCCCCAGTTCCACATGCACCGTCATGCGGTCCGCGCCGGCCCGCGCAAAGGGTTCCAGCAGGATTTCCGGGCGCGAGCACATGAGGTGAACGTCAAATATAAGTCTGTTCAGCGGCCGGACCGCCCCCACCACGGCCGGCCCGAAGGAGATGTTGGGAACAAAATGCCCGTCCATGATGTCCAGATGCAGCCAGTCCGCCCCGGAGCGGCCGACCCGGGCGGCTTCGTGGCCGAGCTTTGTAAAATCGGACGCCAGCAGCGAAGGAGCAATAATCATTGGCACAAAGCCTAATGAAACCAGCCCCATCCCGTCAACCGGCATTCCATCCGCCCATAAGGACCCGTGCGAGAATAACGTCCGATTTTGCCAGTGCCATTGGGAACAAACCCGTTTTTGAACCGATGAGAATCCGGAAGCGTTGATTGAGAATTGGTCATTGAGAATTTGTCGTTGGCAAATGTGGAAAACCGGCCTGTGCGCGGAGCGCCGTGGAGTGCGGAACGACAGTTCCGCTTTGCCGTGACATGAGGGAAAGCGGCGCTGTCGCGCCGCACTCCAAAGCGGCCTGCCGGCCGCCGGCCTTTCGTGAAAAATTGCCAATGACAAATTCTCAATGACCAATTCTCAATTCCCTTCAACAATGCGGCTTGGGAGCGCAACCTCACCCCTGTTTGAATTGCGCCTCATTATAGGCGCTTGTTCTTTCACGAACTCTGAGTCCCATGCCGGCATGGCCGTCAGGGGCGCGCGCCCTTCACCGGCCTGCCACACTCTGATAGGCGGAAAAAAAGCGTTGGGCCATTCGGGCCGGGGAAAGATATTCGCGGCTCGCCGCCAGGGAGGCCGGCGTGACCAGGCCGCGGGAAAAAAGCGGGTGCCCGGCCGCGGCTCTGATTGCCGCGACAAATTCCGCCTGATGGCCCGGTGTAAAGAGAAACCCGTTCTCGCCGGGGATGACATAGTCCGGTATCCCCCCAACGCGGCTCGCCACCACGGGCACGCCGGCGACGACGGCTTCCTTGACCGCATTCGGGCTGGTGTCGGCGCGGGTCGGGAGGAGGAAGATCGTCGCCAGGGACAATTCGCGTGCGATCTCCGCGGGCGGCAGATTGGACTTGAAAGAAATCCGCCCGCGCAATTCCGGCGGCAACCCGGCCATCAAAGGCGCGAGAAAAGGCGGGTTGGGAGCGCCAATGAGGAGCGCTTCGAAGCGAAATCCCGGCGCCAGTTCCTTCAGGGCCGCGAACAGCAGGTCGGTGCCCTTCCGGTAGCCAATGCCGCCATTGGTCAGAAAACGAATTGGCGCGGACGCCGGCTGGCGCTGGACTTGGTGGAAGAACCAGTTCGGCGCGTGCTCGATCTGGTGGATGGCCAGGCGCGGGTATTTCTCCTGGAGGTAGCCAACCGCGAACTTGGATTCGGTGGTGATATGTTCAGCCCTGGAAAGACTGAGCTTCTCCACCCAGGCGCCAAACTTCTGATGGGCGGTGACGGGAACGACTTTTTGATACCAGCCCAGGAGACCCTGGACGGTGATGAGAAAAGGGTATTTCAAGCGGGTGGCCGCCAGAGCCGCGCCTTGTTCGTTGCCCCACGCGTGGACCAGGCCGGGCCGGATCTGCCGCAAGGCGCGGCGGATCAGCAAAGTGTCAACCCAATAAAGCGTGGCGGCGCGCGTTCCGCCCCGATATTTCAACAGATGGAAGGTGACGCCATTTCTCTGGAAGGAAAAGCCGCGCGGAATGTTCTTTCGCAAGATAATGACGTGAATGCGCAGCAGCGGGTTCCGCTCAAATTCAGCCAGGAGCACCATTTCCCAGGTCGCCGGATGCTCGCGGGGACCGGAGCGGAGGGACTCTGGAATATCCGGCAACCACTCGATTGGGAAGTCGGAGATCCAGGCGGCTGTCAATGGACTGGCGGTCGGCATCATGGTTCCAGGGAAAGAATGCGGATTTGCCGGGGCGGCGTAAAGACAAACCGGGTGCCTGCAAAAAGAGGATTGGCTTATGAACGGCTTTCGGGCCAAAATCAATTTGTGACATCCAGTGTTTCCAGAATGCTCGGTCCGGGAATTGACGGTGTGCGGCGCTGCTTTTCCAGTTTGTGGCGCCTGGAAGCACAACTCAAGGGAGTTCAGTTCGAGGGAAAGGTCCTGTTTGTCGGGCGGCCCATCATTAGCGTGGCCGCGAATTCAACTTTGCTGCTGGGCGACAATGTGAACGTGACAAGCTCCTTGCGGTCCAACCCGCTGGGATGTTTCCAGCCGTCGGTCCTGCGGACCATGGCGCCGGGCGCGCGCCTGGTTCTGGCCAAAAATACCGGCCTGAGCGGCGCGGTGATTTGCGCACAGTTGTCGGTGGAAATCGGCGAAGGCACGCTGATCGGCTCCGGCGCGATGGTTATTGACAATGACTTTCACGCCGATCTTTCGCTCGGCGCGGGCGGCGGGGCGCGGCCCAAGGCGCGTCCCATCAAAATTGGCCGGCTGGTTTTCATTGGCGCGCGCGCCATCATCCTGAAGGGGGTCGCCATTGGGGACCGCGCCGTCATCGGGGCGGGAGCGGTGGTGACGAAGGATGTTCCGGCCGATCATATCGCGGCCGGGAACCCGGCCTCTGTTTTCCCAAAGCGGCGGCAGGAGAGGCAATAGAGTTGACACAGCTTTCACGCGATCCGGTCCTTCTTGTCCATGAATTCGGGGTGGAGCCTCCGGGCGCAGATCGGGCAGATGTTTTTCTAACTTCGAGCTGTAACTCGATCTTGTGCCAGACAAAGTCACGGCTCGACGAGTCTCGCTTTGAAAGTCCGGGGCGGCTTCTGTTAATGTGCGAATCGAACCCAGCGGCACTGACGGCGGAAATTGATTCCACTGGGCGTTGTGGCGTGATAAACAGGCGGGTGACGGGATGAGCCTTCCATCGAAAACTCCGGCCCTGCGGCTGCGGCTCTCGGCCGCGGCGGAAAGCATCGTGCGCGCGGGGCATCCGTGGGTGTTTGCCGCGAGCGTCCGCCGGCAGAATCGGCCGGGGAAAATGGGGGAGCTGGCGGTCATTTATGACCGGCATGATGAGTTTCTCGCCGCCGGTTTGTTTGATCCTGATTCGCCGATCCGCGTGCGCATTCTGCACAAGGGCAAGCCGGAACCGCTCAATCGCGCTTGGTGGCGGCAGCGTTGGGAGGAGGCGCGCGCGCGGCGGGAGGGCTTTTTTGATTGCGGATTGCGGATTGCGGATTGCGGATTGAAGGAACCTCGGACGGGGTTGTTTCAAGGGCGGACGACGGGATTTCGCTGCATTAACGGGGAGAGTGACGGCTGGCCGGGCTTGGTGCTGGACCGTTACGACACCACGCTGGTGCTGAAGTTGTACACCGCCGCGTGGCTGCCGCGCTTGGGCGAGGCCACGGAGCTTCTGGCGGCGGAGGGAAACCGGATCGTGCTGCGCTTGAGCAGGAATATCGAGGCGACGGCGCGGGAGCAGTTCGGGATTGAGGACGGCGAGGTGCTGCGGGGATCGGCGCCGGATGGGCCGGTTGTGTTCCTGGAAAGCGGGCTGCGGTTTGAGGCGGATGTTTTGCGCGGGCAGAAAACCGGATTTTTTCTGGACCAGCGGGAGAATCGCCGGCGTGTGGAATTGCTGGCCGCCGGACGCCGGGTTTTGAATTTGTTCAGTTATTCGGGGGGCTTTTCGCTCTATGCGGCGCGGGGCGGGGCGGCCGGGGTTTGCAGCGTGGACATCAGCCCGCACGCGCTGGCGGCGGCGGAGCGGAATTTTGCGTTGAACCGGGATGTTCCGGCGGTGGCGGCCTGCCCGCGCGAAACGGCGCAGGCGGATGTTTTTTGCTGGTTGCGCGAACCGGCGGCACGGCGGTTTGATTTGATTGTGCTGGACCCGCCCGCGCTGGCCAAGCGGGCGTCCGAGCGGGAGGAGGCGATGCGCGCTTATTCGCGTCTGCTGGCCGGGGCGATGGCGCGGCTGAACCGGAATGGAATGTTGGTGGCCGCGTCGTGTTCCGCCCACGTTTGCGCCGGGGACTTTTTCGATCTGGCGCGGGAGGCGGCGCGGCAAACGGGGCGCGGATGGGAGGAGTGGCTGACAACGCGCCACGCGGCGGATCATCCGGCGACTTTTGCCGAGGGGGAGTATCTGAAGTGCATTTACTTGAGGTTTCAGTAGGGCTTGCCAACGGGCGGGGGGATTTGGTTTAATTTTGGCGTGTTACATCAACAGACTCTGCGCCAGCCGGCGAGTTTTTCGGGGATTGGCCTGCATGGCGGAAATCGTGTCAATATGACTTTTCTGCCGGCCGCGCCGAACAGCGGCGTGCGTTTCCGCCGGATGGATTTGGAGGGGACGCCGGAGGTGGAGGCGGGCATTGAGAATGTGAGCGCCACCGCCCGCTCCACGGCGCTCTCGCGCGGGAACGTGAAAATCCAGACCGTCGAGCATGTGCTGGCGGCGTTCGCCGGGCGGGGCGTTGATAACGCGGTGGTGGAATTGGACGCCAATGAGCCGCCCATCGGGGATGGCAGCGCGCGGCCTTACATGAAGATGATCCAGGAGGCGGAGGTGGTGGCGCAGGACGCGCCGCGGGAGGTTTTTCGCGTGAAAACTCCGGTTTGCCTGGAGCGCGGCGAAACGACGCTCTCGGTTTTTCCGCACGACGGCTTCAAGATCACCTGCACGAGCGCCGATGCGCGCGGGCGCTACACGCAGTTCTACGAGGTGGAAGTGACGCCGGAAACCTGGGAGCGCGACCTGGGCCATGCGCGGACCTTTTGTTTTTTTGAGGAGATTGAGGCGCTGATAAAGAACGGTTTGATCAAGGGCGGGAGCCTGGAAAACGCGGTGGTGATCCGGGACGACGCGGTTTTGACGACCGAGCCGTTGCGTTACCCGGAGGAGTTCGTGCGGCACAAGATTTTGGATATCATTGGCGATCTTTCGCTGGCGGGCGCGCCGCTGGCGGCCCACGTCATCGCCGTCAAGCCGGGGCACGCGGCGAATTGCGAATTGGCGCGGCTGTTGAGCCTGGAAATGCGCAAACCGCTGGAGGCGGCGCTGAGTTTCGCGCCGCCCGCGCCGCCGCCCGGCGCGCCGGGCCACGCTCAGGTTGAATTGAAGGACGGCGAGGCTCTCGACACCGCGCGGCTGATGAAGGTCCTGCCCCATCGCTATCCGTTTCTGATGGTGGACAAGATCACGAAAGTGGAGGGGACGAAAATCGCGGGTGTCAAGAATGTAAGCGCGAACGAGCCTTATTTTCAGGGTCATTTTCCCGGCCAGCCGATCATGCCGGGAGTGCTGCAATTGGAAGCCATCGCGCAGGTCGCCGGGGTGATGATGCTGCGGCAGGCGGAGAACTTTGGCAAACTGGCCTACTTCATGTCCGCCGACAGCGTGCGCTGGCGCAAGCCGGTGCGGCCGGGCGACGTGCTGGTGATCGAGGTGGAGTTGATCAAGTCGCGCGGCAAGGTCGGCAAAGCCCGCGGCGTCTGCTCGGTGAACGGGGAAACGGTGAGCGAGGCGGAGGTGACGTTTATGCTATTCGAACGACAATGAACTCTTCCGTCATCCATCCCAAGGCGCAAATCGGCGGGGGCTGCGTCATTGGGCCTTTTTGTGTCATCGGGGAGAATGTCGCGCTGGGGAAGAATTGCCGGCTGCATTCGCATGTTGTAATTGACGGCCACACGGTGCTGGGCGAAGGCAATGAGATTTTTCCCTTTGCCAGCATCGGACTCAAAACGCAGGACTTGAAATGGAAGGGCGGCGCGACCCGCACCCAAATCGGCGACTACAACACGTTCCGGGAATACGTCACCATTCACAGCGCCACGGGCGACGGGGAAGCCACCAGGATCGGCTCGCACAATCATCTTCTGGCCTATTGCCACGTCGCGCACAACGTCACGCTGGGCAATCACATCATCATGTCCAACGTGGCGACGCTGGCGGGGCATATCGTCGTGGAGGATTACGCGGTGATTGGCGGGCTGGCGGCGGTGCATCAGTTTTGCCGGATTGGCGCGATGTCCATCATCGGCGGTTGTTCCAAAGTGGTGCAGGATGTGCCGCCTTACATGCTGGCGGACGGCAACCCGGCGAAAACGCGGACTGTCAACAAGGTGGGACTGGAAAGGAACGGCGTATCCGAGGAAGCGCAATCGGCGCTCAAACAGTGTTACCGGATTCTGTTTCGCGAGGGCCTGACCATTCCCAACGCGCTGGCGCGCATCGAGTCGGAACTGCCCGCCCTGCCGGAAGTGCGGCATCTGGTGGAATTCATCCGCGCCAGCGAACGGGGCATCAGCAAGTGACATGACGCTGCTGCCCATCGTGGTTCGGGAACTCCGCGTTGCGGCGCGGCGCAAGAGCACTTATCGGGCGCGGTTCGGGACGGCCTTCGCCGCGGTGGCGGCGGTCGCCGTGCTGTTGATTGTTCTCAATCTCAACCGGATCCCATTGATCCCTGACACGGGTGTGGCGGTCTTTATGGGACTGGCTTGGATCGGCTTTTTGTATTGCATCACTTTGGCCGCCAACACCGCCGATTGCATCAGCGAGGAAAAGCGGGAGGGCACGCTCGGCCTGCTTTTTCTGACCGACTTGAGCGGCTGGGATGTTGCGTTGGGAAAACTGTGCGCCAATTCGCTCAAGTCGTTTTACGCTGTGCTGGGCGCTTTTCCCGTCGTCGCTGTCGTAATGCTGTTGGGCGGCGTCAGCATCGGGCAGTACTGCAAAGTGGCGCTGGCCTTGCTGAACCTTTTTTTCTTCGTCCATGCGACCGGCTTGCTGGCTTCGACGTTGAGCCGCGTCTTGTCCAGGGCGCAGGCGGCCACGGCGGCGCTGTTGATTGGGTTTCTGGCCGGGCCTCCGCTGCTGGCGCTGGCCCTGGCCTTCCACGACGCACCGTTGCCCCCAATGACTATAAGCCCATTGATTCTGTTCGTGGCCGCGGTGAGTCCTGGTTATGCGTTTGCGCAAGCTCTCATGTCTATCGTCTCTGTCGTCGGCAGGGGTCCTGGTGGCTGGGGCCTCTCCTACTGGGTTTCTCTTCTTTTGGTTCACTTGTTGTCCTGGGTTCTTCTTGCGCTGGCGGCATGGCGGCTGCCGCATTGTTGGCAGGAAAAGGCCGGGCCGGCCCGGCTGCGCTGGCGGGACCGTTTGCGCCAGTGGGCTTACGGCCCGCCGGCGTTTCGCGAGGGCTTGCGCCGGAAGCTGGTTGGCGTCAACCCATTTCTCTGGCTGGTGAGCCGCAACCGGCTGGCCCCGCTTGTTATCCCGATCAGTCTGTGCGTGACGGATGGTCTCTGTATTTGGGGGTGGTGCGAGTTTGACTGGCAGGACCGCTTCGTCTGGTTGGTTGTCACCGTTGTCGCGAATCATCTCTTACTGCTGCTGGGCGTGGCCTCCGAAGCCAGCGGTCATCTGCAAGCGGAACGCCGCAACGGCGCGCTGGACTTTGTGCTCTGCTCCACTCCGTTGCAGGTCGGGGATATCCTGGGCGCGCACTGGGAATTGTTGCGGCGGCGATTTTTTTGGCCTTTGATCGCTGTGTTGGTGACGGATGTGGTGGCGTTGCTTCTCAGCCAAAGCAGTTTCGTGCGGGCGGACTCCGAGGACCGAACTTATTTTGCCTGGTTCCTTGCCGGCGCGATGGTGATGCTGGTGGCGGACGCCGTTGCCGCCGGCTGGGTGGGGATGTGGAGGGCCATGGTGCAAAGATTGAGCCGGAAGACCGCCGGGGCCGGTTCCGCGACGATCGAAACGGTCGGGCTTCTGGTATTTGTGCCGACGATGGGCCTCTGGATGATCGCGCTAATCCTCCTCCTGTTTCGGCGGGAGGATTTCCTGGATCGGTATTTTAACTCGTTCGGGCCGGTGTATGGCGTTTGGTTTCTGTTCTCATTCTCCGCCGCTGTTGGTTTAAGCAAACTTGCGCGAAAGAAGTTGTTGACGCGGTTTCGGGAGATGGCGCGTGTGGAAAGCGGCGAAACGATTGGAATCCTCGGCCAATTGGGCCGGTGGCTGGGCAAGATGATGCGCTGAAGGCTTATTTCGTTGTGGCGTCCTTGAGGTTTTTGTTTTCCTTGAAAACCAGCGAGGCGGAGTTCATGCAGAAACGAAGGCCGGTCGGACGCGGGCCATCCTGGAAAACATGGCCCAGATGCGCGCCGCAGAGGGCGCAGAGGACTTCCGTGCGCTGCATGCCGAGGCTGTTGTCCGGATGGGTGACGACGTTTTCCTTCGCAAAGGGCTGGAAGAAACTGGGCCAGCCGGTGCCGGAATCGAACTTGGTCTC